>Ga0131853_10003235_pt1 | contig 29224 bp, 23 predicted proteins | sample TergutLab28metaG_FD_92764 | JGI IMG/M metagenome (GOLD analysis project Ga0131853, IMG submission 92764) | Labiotermes labralis P1 segment gut microbial communities from Petit-Saut dam, French Guiana - Lab288 P1 (version 2) (version 2) | ecosystem: Host-associated > Arthropoda: Insects >... | reverse complement strand
TTTACTCATATACCGAAACCCCTTTCCAAAATGTTCCGGTACTAGTGTTAACAAACCCCGTGGAGATATACGGCATGGAAGCAAGAAGTAGGAAGCGACAGGTGAGAGAACCGTACAGCGGCCATTTCCTGCCCCGATTCTTATCAGTACCCGTACACACCTGCGAGAGAGTCGTCGTTATTTATCCATTCGTCCAGCACTACTATGTTCGAGTATTCGTCCCGCGTGTCCCTCACGATTACGTTGCTTATCCCCGCGTTCATAATCATTCTGCGGCACATGGCGCAGGGGCTTGCATTTTTTACGTATTTGCCTGTTTCTTTTTCTTTACCTACGAGGTATAATGTACTTTTAATCATATCGGCGCGGGCAGCGTGGATGATCGCGTTTGCTTCGGCGTGAACCGAGCGGCACATCTCGTACCGCTCCCCCCGGGGAATCTCAAGCTGCTCGCGGGTGCAGTGGCCCATATCGCAACAGTTTCTGCGGCCTCGCGGTGCGCCAACGTAACCGGTGGAGATGATTTGATCGTTCTTGACAATTACGGCGCCAAAGTTTCGGCGCAGACAGGTTCCGCGCTCTAAAACCGCTTCGGCGATATCTAGGTAGTAGTTGATTTTATCTCGTCTGCTCATGGTCTGCACCCCCAAAATTGTGTCACTGCTATCCTTTTATTGTACCACAAATACTGGCAATAGGCAAGGAGGTTTTATTATGTCGGAGCTATTCAGCCCCACGGCTGTGCGCACCCTGCTAAAGCAATATGGGCTGCGGCCACAAAAGGCGCTCGGGCAGAATTTTATCGTAAACCCGACGGTATGTCCACGAATTGCGCAAGACGGTGGCGCCCGCCCTGGAGTTGGCGCTCTGGAGATAGGTCCCGGCGTCGGCGTGCTTACCAGAGAGCTTGCAAAACAATGCGAAAAAGTTGTGGCAATCGAGCTGGACAAAGGCCTTCTGCCCCTGCTGGGGGAAACATTGGGGCAAGCCTCCAACGTAGAGATTGTGCACGGCGACGCCCTCAAACTGGATTTGCCCGCGCTCGTGCACGAGCGCTTCCAAGGTATGCCGGTAGTTGTTTGCGCCAACCTCCCCTATTACATCACTACGCCGGTACTCATGAGGCTACTAGAGTGTGGAGCCCCGTTTGAGTCAATCACCGTCATGGTGCAAAAGGAGACCGCTCGGCGATTTTGTGCGCCGCTGCCCTCGCGAGAAGCCGGCGCAGTAACAATGTCTATAGCCTATCGCGCGACCTGCCGGGTTTTATTCGAGGTCTCACGCGGGTGTTTTTTGCCCCCACCTAACGTGGACTCCACCGTCATAAAACTTACACCGCACCCGCAGCCACCCGTGGATGTCGCAGACCAAACCATGCTTTTCGCGGTGATACGCGCTGCGTTTTCTCAGCGGCGCAAAACCCTGCTAAACTGTATAAGCGGTGCCTTCGAGTTGCCCAAGACCGAGGTAAGCGAGTTGCTGCAATCGGTTGGGGTAGACCCCATGGCACGGGGAGAGCAGCTCGACCTTGCGGCAATCGCACGGATAGCAAACACGCTAACGCAAAAAGGAACAGCGCCCCAGGTATAAAAGCCTGGGGCGCTGCTTTGTTTAGTCAAGCATATCTGGCTGTGGTGGTACTAGTGTTTAGCGGCCAGTACCGGGGTTGTAGTTGACATTGATAGAACCACCGCCATCGCCACCGGTTCCGGGAATGTTAGTCCAGTCGGTGCCGGTGCCGTTACCGTCACCTGCCGGGGCTTCGCCGGGCAAGGTCGAGCCGCCAATGTCAATAACAGAAGTGGTTAGGAAGTAGACGGGGCTGAAGGGCAGGTCGTCATCTGCGGTGGTGCCTATCAGCTCGCGGTCTGAGTTGAACACATAGTAGGTGCGCGGGCGCTCGATGGATACGGTCGACGCTGCGTGTGCCATGCCGGTGTGGTGTATGAGAATAATGTCAACCAGCTCAGAATGGTCTTGGAAGAAGGTCTCCCACGCGTCGTGCGTTGCCAGCGAGGCTTGAACGTAAAGATCTTGCCCGCGGGTGATGTTGCGGCGGAAGGTCACACCTTCGCCTGCGTAGATGTCTATATTGCGGATAGTATCTTCTGCGCGCAGATACTCTCTGCGGTGGGGATCGATGAACTGTTGGTTCTCGCGCACATATACGCGGGTGTTGGCCACATCGAACGCTGCGCGGCCAAGGAAGCGGTTCGAGGCACCTGTAACAGACATGTTAAGGTCAAACGCAACGTGGTTTGTGCCGGTGCGGACCATAAACTCAGGTGTACGGATGCGCAGAGCTACGTGGGGGTTAGCGGATTGGTGGAACTCAACATCGCGGATTGTGCCGCTCATGCCAACGGTGCGGGTAGTGCGCAGCTGCACGCGATCGAAGTGGATCAAGCGCAGAGACGAGGGCACGTCAAGGATAGTCGCGGCGGATGTTGCATCGCCGGGGCGCTGAGCGCGATGCAATAGCACATCGGCGCTCTCTTGCCAATCCTGCCCGGTCTGGAAGCCGGTGCCGGACAAGCCGGGGATTTCAGCATTCGGGATTCTCCAGGTGAAGTGAGAGGGAAGCATGGGAATACGGTGGTACGCATCGCCGGTTATGGTGGGAATGTTGTTGAGCTCCTCTTGGAAGCGGCGCTCACCGGAAGCGGACAGACCATCGATTCTCCAGGTGTTGGGAACGTGGAAGGTAGGAGCAGGCGCTACATGCGGCCTAACCGTAATGTGTGTGCCAAGTACCCAACTGCCTATTTGTATGTTGTAATTAGTGTCCGCCGCTGTAAAGACCGCGTTGGGTATGTCGATAGTGCCACTCATAGTGTTAACAACTATGGACACATGGCGGGTAAGGCCGGTGCCGCTGTGGAAAGTAATAGTACCGGAAGCCGTGCGCGGGTTGACATTACCGGGTTCTGAGATGTTGGAGATAACGAGTATCGTGCCATTCGGCAGCTGCTCGAAGGCGTTTCGCTCGGCGACAGTGCCAAGGTTGAAGTTAATGTACCCGGTCCACCTGTCCATTGTGGTGCCGCCTGGCCTTGGGGCAGAGCTACCGGCGTCAATTCTGACGACCTCCTCTGCAAACATAAATTCTGCATTGATTGTAATAGAGTCGCCAAAGACCAGTTGCACTCTCCTGTTGAGAGGCGGCAGTGCCGTATCTGGGCAAATGGTGTAGAAAACCCGCACGTAGCGGTAGGTTGTACTTGGGATAAAGTCACCCGCGGGGACACCTGAATGCTCTACAAATTCCATGCGAAGATCTCGCAGCCATTGCTGGTAGGGCGGATTCATTGAGCGCAGGGCCAGTGTTCTGTAGTATTGAGGGAATGCGGGGTCGCCAAGATGGAAGAAATTAAACGCATCTGTGTGCATGTTTATCGGCACAACAAACGAGCGCTCTTCACCGTCTGCGGCTGCCCGCAAATCAAATACCTGGTGAACTCCATTAGAGCCTGGGTGAGAGCCAGCATTAGAGCCGGTGTACTCGAACATACCGGTTACCCAAGTGGGTCGGCGAGAACGTTGGAAGAAGCCGATGTCCTCAGAGATATGCGGCGCACCGCGGTGTTGTATCAAGTTGTTCATGCCTGAGGTCGCGGTCAACGGGGCCGCGCCGGGTACTCTTGGTTCCGAACCGGCCAAAACTGAGGCGTTCCTAATAAAATCGCTCTCATTAGTGTTTATGGGTATGAGTATGGAAATAATTTCGCGGTGCTGGTTCCAGCCGACTTGGCGGCGCTGGTACCATTCCGGGGCGGCGGTGTAGTGCCTAATTGTACTGCCCTCCACCGTGCCGGTAATAACAGGGGCGCCCCCATTCCATCTGCCGATATTGGCGCCTGTGGTGAACACCGGCCAAGTGTAGGATATAGACCCATTAAAGCAGTGCCAACACTCAACGTTGGTATCATCAAAGGTACCTAAGGAACCGGCAGGTGCATTGTGTAGGCGGTTCATTGCGGCCGTGCCACCATCGCGCCAGGCAACGTTGTGTACACCCCCAGTGAAGGGGGCACTAGATAGAGGGACACACGTGTTATAAGTTCCCAGTAGTCGCGGCGGTTCAAATGGAAAAGGTGCGCCAGGTCCCGCGGGCGGTTGTGACGTTGTACTCCAATCGTGGGTCGTCGTAGTTCTCCGTGCAGTTGCAGGGTTGTTGCCATGAAAGGTGGTGCCATCAGCATTGCCAACCCACCAGTTCCGGCCATTTATTGGGTTGCCGCCGAGGTAAGTAATTCTGTACACTTGGATGGGAGAACCACGAACCCACGCCGGGAGGTCGGCCACGTTGGCGTAGTAGTAATTAGGCACCGCATGCGGTGTAGGGAATTGCCTGCTGGCCCAAGTGTTCGCATTTTGGGTGTTGGCGTCAGTCATTAGCTGGGTAAAGGCATTACCGTACTGGTAAAGATCCGAGCCACCGCCACCGCCACCAGATATTACGCCACCAGGGGGTATAGGTAAAACAGTCGCACCCCCGTGCACGGGCGGGAAGCCAGGAACTATCGCCCAGCCGCCGTTGGCGGCACCCGGGTTTACCACACCACCGCCGTCGTGGGGGGTGTTCGGGTACATATTTGTACCTGCCGGCGTAGTGACGCCGGAAACCCATGTGCCCGCAATCGGGGATGGCACGAACCCAGCAACGTTACGCTGCGGTTGTGGTGGGTAGTGCGGGCCACTAGGCTGCCACTGGGTTGCGCCTGCGCTGTTACGCATGGCAGCGTTATTCCACGTAGCCACTATTTGAGTGTCGTCCCAATAAACAACACGGAAGGTCGGTGTTGTGTTAGGTATTAGAGGGGGGCGACCAATCATATGTAGGCCAGGGGGCCAACCAGAAAAAGTCCTGCCGAGTCCCCCTACTTCGAAAACCCAGCCGTTCAGCATGTCCATAACTGCCGATGGCATGCCTGCCGGCAAGGTCCAGTCGTCAGCGGACCACACGTCAGCAATAATCGAGTCGAGGTCGTCAGTGGGGTCGCCTATGGTTGTTATCCCCGTACTAGACGGCGTGTAATTGTTGTTATCGCCGTTCGTGTTGTCGTCCCCATATGTATTGTCTGTGTCGCCATTATCGTATGGGTCGTTGTCGTATGGGTCATCGCCGTATGGGTCGTACCCATAGTAGCCGTTGTCATCGCCGTAGGTTCCATCGCCCAGGGCAACAACGCCAAGGCCAAGCACTAAAGCAAGCGCGAGAACCAGGCTTATCACTTTCTTAGTATTTGACATAAAATCTTCCTCCTCAAGTTCAGCTTGGCAGTGAGGTTACCAAGCTGGGGGAATCTCTCCAGTATTTTCCCCTGCGTAGAACCAGTATACCACAAAGCCAGATACATAACAAGTGTTTTTGCAAGGTAAATGTAACCTTTTGTAACTGCTTTTTTATGGTTACCGCATTACATAATAAGTGCGAAAAATTTGCCAAATTGATGCAGTGTTTACAAATAATTTTTTTGCCGAAATATGTCTGCACAAAAAGAACAGCACCCTTGGCATGGAGAAACCAAGGGTGCTGCAGTAGTTAGTCAAGTTATGTCTCGACTAAGGTGTTGGTTAGTGCTTAGCGGCCAGTGCCAGGGTTGAAGTTGACGTTGTTGGATGCACCACCGTCGCCACCAGTTACGGGGACATTGGGGTCGCCCAGCTCGCCACTGTCGTCGCCTGCCGGAGGTTCTGCAGGTGCGGTGGCGCCGCCAAGATCAATGATAGCAGTGGTCAGGAAGTATACTTCAGAGAAGGGCAGGTCAGTCTCAGCAGTGGTGCCAATGAGGTCGCGGTCAGCGTTGAATACGAAGTAGGTGCCTGCGCGCTCGATGGATACCTGCGATGCTGCGTGTGCCATACCGTAGTGGTGGATAACGATTACGTCAACCAGCTCGGCATGTCTCTGGAAGTACTCTTGCCATGCATCGTGTGTTGCAAGCTGAGCTTGAACGTAGATGCTCTGGCCACGGGTGATGTTGCGGCGGAAGGTTACGCCTTCGCCAGCGTAGACATCGATGTCGCGGATGGTATCTTCAGCGCGAAGGTACTCTCTGCGGTTAGGATCGATGAACTCTTGGTTCTCGTATACATATACGCGGTTGTTTGCAACGTCGAGAGTTACGCGACCGAGGTGACGGTTAGAACCTGCGGTTACGGACATGTTCATGTCAAACTCAACGGTGGTTGTGCCTACGAGAGCCATGAACTCAGGGGTGCGGATGCGGATGCCCATGCGGCCGCTGTCGCTGTGCCACTGGAAGTCTACATCGCGGATTGCGCGTGCAAAGTTAACTGTGCGGGTTGTGCGCAGGTCTACACGCTCAAAGTGGATGTTGCGAAGAGCTTCGGAACGAGCAAGAACAGAAGATGCGGTGGTTCCGCCAGATGCGTGACGGTAAAGGAGAACGTCTGCGTAAGTTTCCCAGTTACGGCCGGTAGCAAAACCGGTGTTGGAGGTAACATCAGGAATCTCAGCGTTAGGAATTCTCCAGGTGAAGTCGGCGGGTTGCAGCCATGCCCAGTCAGTGTCGTCACCAGTCATGTTGATGATGGTGTTCAGCGCGTTCTGGATGCGCATTTCGCCGGAAGCGGACAGACCATCGATTCTCCAAGTGTTGGGAACTTGACCAACAGGAGGCAGTACTTCAGCTTGGCCGCCAGGTATTACACGCCAGCCGGTAAGCTGTACTTGCCAGCTACCTACGCCAGTTGTGGGGCGAGCGCGGTGAACGGTGAATACAGGATCGTAGATGTTGCCAGAACCTACCAAGCTCAGAACCTGGAAGGTAACAACGCGGGTTGCGCCTGTGTTCGGGGACTCAATGCGCATCGAACCGGTAGCAGAGCGGGGGTCAACAGCTGCGTTGCCCTGTACGCGGGAGATGCTGGCGATGTTCAGGGACTCGCCTGCAGGCAGTGCGTTCCATGCGGTTACAGCTGCTGCTGTGTTGCCAAAGTTCTGGGCGATAGTTACGCTTTGGTTTTGTGCACGGTTGCGGGACGGGTCAGTACCGGCCCAGATGGTGCGAAGAACTTCACCGAACAAAAAGTCGATGTCTACAACGATCTGGGACAAAGGAGCTTCTGCGCCAAGGCGAAGAGATACTTGGGGCTGACCGCCAACGCGCAGCCACTCGGCCCAATCGATTTGGAAATCAAGGGTGAGGACATGCTCGGTGGTGCTGCCTTGGCGGGGCGACGGGGCCAGCCATGCAGAGTAGTTGGTGAACCAGCTGGGAACGTCGCTGAGGGGGTAGTACACGCCAAGAGGATTCGCAGAACCTGCGGAGCCTTGAAGCCCGCTCGGGCGGGTGCCAGGGCCGGTTCCTGTGAAGTCAACGTAGAAGGTCATGCGGCCAGGACGATTGCCGCGCAGAGCTTCAACGTCATCGAAGTTGTCAGGATTTGGTTGGGCGATGAGGTCGGTAGTGCCGCCGCTCGCGCCAAACCAGAAAGGGCCGTTGGGCAGGTGGTAAACCATAACGGGACCCATGGCATCAAGGCCAGAACCCGCGGCGGTGTGCACGGAGGTGAAGCTAGTGCGGTTGTTGGTCAGCTCGTCTGTGATAGCGGCTTGAGGAACTTCAAAACGACGGAGCAGGCCGTGGATGTTGTTCTCCAGGGTCAGGCCGAAGTTAGCTTGGAAGTCCTCCAGGAAGCCGACTGTCGTGCCGGCAGCGCCGGTTTGTTGTGTCATCAGGCTGGATTGTGTTACCCAAGGAGCGCCAGCGGTGCTCAGGGCAGCAATCGGGCCGGATGGTGTGCCGGTTGTTGCCGGGTCTAGACCTGCAGCAACGTTTGTAGTGTGAGTCCACTGCCAGCTTGCGTTGTCGTTCCATGCTACGGTAATGAACCCGGAGCCACCGGCCAACCCGGCAGGCGAGGTAAAGCTTGCCATTGCGGTTACGCCAAGGCTAAGAGCCATTGCCACGGCGAGAACCAGGCATAATACTTTCTTCATAAATCTTCCTCCTTAAAATCTTGTTGCCAAATGTCTGTACTTTGCCGAGGGAAGCTCTCCATAAATTCCCCCTGCTGGAAGCAGTATACCACAAAGTCACACCCTTGGCAAGTACTTTTGCAAAAAAAATGTAACTTTTTTGTAACTGCTTTGCAGCCATCATTTAATAAGTGCGTAGTCATGGGCATTTTGCTGCACGAATTTGGGTAAAATTTTATCGAATTGTAACCGGTCGCGGGGATGTTTGTCTGGCGGGTGGGTATAATATGGGGCCGGGTGCAGCTTCGCCGAGCACTTATATAATGTATAACCTTGCTTTAGGTGGGAATATTACCCGCCCGACTAAATTATTACATTTGGCAACACACCCGAAAGCGTTATGTCATAAGCAGTGCGAGGGCAACCGGTGTGGCGCTCACCATTGACAGGTTGGCTAGGCGAGCGCGGCGGCCGCTTTTTATTTGACAATACCACCCAGCCGGTGATATAATATAAACAGTGCAAGGGCGGCTGGGGCGACAGCCGGCCAAGCCAGTTAGCAGGAAAAGAGTAACCGCTTAGCTATGTGGGCAGAGGCGGTTACTTCTTTTTGTCCACCAAAGCTATAACCAGCATCCCAAACGCAATCATAATAATTAGCGCCTCGTATGTAGTCATAAGCCTCACCCCCTCTCGCGAGACGAGGCCAACCGCCGCCCTGCTACCCTTGCTGGGCAATTATACCACAAACAAGCCGGCCACACAATTTGTGCGGTCGGCTTGTGTTTTCATGTATGTGGCAATTAGTTGCTTCTTTATGTTTGACAATACCACCCAGCTGGTGATATACTATAAAGCAGTGCAAGGGCGACCGGGACGGCGGCCGCCTAAGCCGAGTTACTATAAGAAAAGTAACCGCGTTAGCTAGCTAGGCGTAGCGGTTACTTTTTTTTGTCGATATAATCGACTAAAGCTATGATAAGCATTCCGAAGGCAATCATTGTTATGAATGCTTCATATGTAATCATAAGCCTCACCTCCTTTCGGAGGCCCAGGCCAACCGCCGCCCTGCTACCCTTGCAAGGCAGATTATACCATAAGCGCAGCGTTGGTATAATTGCGCATCAAAAGCCGGTTGCCGCTTTAGCGGCGAGGCGTTGCGCATTGTATAATGTCCGCGCCCTTCTGCGGACATTATACCACAAACAAGCCGGCCACACAATTTGTGCGGCCGGCTTTGTGTTTGCGGCAACAACGTGTCGTGGTCGCCGCGCCTTACATTATATACGGTATACATCTATAGAGTTTTGGCAGGTACGGTCTATCAGCGCCTGGGTGTCCATATCTTTTTCGCGGGCAAGGGCCTGGGCGGTGTAGCCCAGCAGGCTGGAATCGCACCGGCGGCCTCTTTGGGGTTCGGGGGCCATGTATGGGCAGTCGGTCTCGATCAGCAGGCGGTCTGCGGGCACTGCACGGGCGGCCTCCAACACTTTGCGCGCGTTCTTGAATGTAACCACCCCTGTAAAGCCGATATACAGCCCCAAATCCAGCAGCTGCTTTGCCATCTCCGCCGACCCGGAATAGCAATGGACAACCCCGCTAGGCCGGTACTTTCTCAGCAGGGCCAGTGTGTCGGCGTGGGCCTCCCGGTTGTGGACTATCACCGGCAGGTCAAGCTCGACCGCGAGAGCCAGCTGCTCTTCGAAGACGCGCAACTGCACCTCCCGCGGCGAGAAGTCGTAGTGGTAGTCTAGGCCTATCTCACCCACCGCCTGCACCTTTGGGCAGTGCAGAAGCTCTGCCAGCTTGGCGGTAAACCCGGGCGGCGCGTTCTTCGCCTCGTGCGGGTGGAACCCGGCTGACGCGTAGATGTAGTCGTACTTCTGCGCCAGCTTTATCCCCACATTGGCGCTCTCAAAATCCGACGCCGCGTTTAGAACATAGCGCACCCCGCGTTCGGGCAGGGCGGCCAGCAGCTCTGCGCGGTCGGGGTCAAAGCGCTTAGATTCGTAGTGCGCGTGGGAATCGAAGATGCCTCCATAAGGGTAGTCCATTTTGCATGCTGCCTTTCCCTGTTTACATATGAGTTCACCAAAATGGTAATGACTGCCAAAATATGGGTGATTTGCTCTACCGCACCTTCGCCCCACACGGCAAATCGTCATCCACAAAGATAACCCGCGCTGCCTCGCCAACATCGGCGGCCAGCAGCATTCCCTGGCTCTCTACACCCCGCAGCTTTGCCGGTTTGAGGTTGGCGACCAGTATCAGCTTTTTGCCGACAATATCCTCGGGCGCGTACCACTGGGCAATCCCGCTGACCACCTGCCTGCCGCCCACACCGTCATCCAGCTGGATGCGCAGCAGCTTGTCGGACTTGGGCACTCGCTCGCACTCGACAATCTTAGCCACCATCAGCGAAATTTTAGCAAAATCAGCTATGTCAACCAGCTCGGCTACTCCCTCGACTTTGGGTGTGGGGGGCGCAGCCGCCGGAGCTGGTGGCGCGCTGAGCGCCTCAAGCTGGGCAAGCTCTTCCTTTAGGTCAATACGGGGGAAGAGGGTTTCGCCCTTCTTGACCGTCACGGTGGCGCTCAGCAGGCCGAACTCCCCGGCGCTTTCCCAGCCGCGGATACCTTCACCGGCGCCGATTTGCTCAAAGATTTTAGGGCAGGTGCCCGGCATGAAGGGGGTCAGCAGCACCGCCGCCACCCGGATGCTCTCGAGCAGGTTGTAGAGCACACTGGCAAGGCGGGGGGCCTGGACCGGGTCTTTGCCCAGAATCCAGGGTTGGGTCTGGTCGATATACTTATTGGCCCGGGAGATAAACCGGAAGATTTCGGTCAGGGCGCTCGGCAGTTGCAATGCGTCGATTTGACCCTCCACAGTCTTTTGCAGGGCGCTGGCCATCTCGATAAGCTCGGCGTCTTCGGGTCCGGCCTCGCGCTGCGCGGGCAGGGTGCCGCTGAAGTACTTTTCGGCCATGGCCACCGTACGGGAAAGCAGGTTGCCAAGGTCGTTGGCGAGGTCGGCGTTGATGCGGGTAATAAGCGCCTCGTTGGTGAAGTTGCCGTCTTGGCCGAAGGGCACCTCTCGCAGCAGGAAGTAGCGCACAGCGTCCACCCCGTACCTCTTGCAGAGGATAACCGGGTCGACCACATTGCCCTTAGACTTGCTCATTTTGTCGCCGCCGAAGAGCAGCCAGCCGTGGCCGTAGACCTGTTTTGGCAGGGGCAGCTCAAGGGCCATAAGCAGCGCCGGCCAGATGATAGAGTGGAAGCGGACGATCTCTTTTGCCATCATATGCAGGTCAGCCGGCCAGTAGCGCTCAAAGTCGCCGAACTTGCCGTTCTCGTACCCCAGCGCGGTGATGTAGTTGGAGAGCGCGTCCACCCAGACATAGACCACATGCCCAGGGTCAAAGGTGACCGGTACCCCCCAAGTCGAGCTGGTGCGAGAGACGCAGAGGTCTTCCAGCCCGGGGGCCAGGAAGTTGTTGACCATCTCGTTCATACGGCTTTGAGGCTGCAGGAACTCGGGGTTCTCCTTATATAGGTCGAGGATGCGCTGGGTATAGTTTGAGAGCTTGAAGAAGTAGGCTTCTTCCTTGGCTTTTTCGACCGGGCGGGCGCAGTCCGGGCAGTTGCCCTCTTTGAGCTGGCTCTGGGTCCAAAAGCTCTCGCAGGGTTTGCAGTAGTGGCCTTCGTAGGCGCCTTTGTAAATTTCGCCTTTGTCGTATAGCTTTTTGAATATCTTCTGCACGCTCTCCACGTGGTAGTCGTCGGTGGTGCGGATATAGCGGTCGTAGCTTATATCCATCGTCTTCCACAGCTCTTTGATGGACTCTACTATTTTATCTACGTATTCTTTGGGCGAAACGCCGTTCTGCTTGGCTATGGCCTCAATTTTTAGACCGTGCTCGTCGGTGCCGGTTAGGTAGAAGACATCGAACCCGCGCATTCGCTTGTACCGCGCCATAGCGTCGCAGACCACCGTGGTGTAACTGTGCCCGATATGCAGCTTATCGGACGGGAAGTAGATTGGCGTGGTAATGTAGTATTTGGGCTTCATCTTCTATTCCTCCTGGTTTTTCTTGCATAGGCTTATTGTTGACAACTTTGTGGGCGGTGTGGTAAAATGTGTGCAAGTGGCAAGCCGCCTGGCGGTTAGCCAGCAAATTTGATTTCTATATAAGAAATAACCGCCGGCTTTCCAGGGCACGGGCGGTTATTTCTTTCTCGCTGTATAAAGCGAGATGATGAGCGTTAGTGAGAAAAGTATTAAGTATAGCCTCTCAAAAACCGTCATCGGCCTCACCCCCTTTCGGGAGCTTGGCTAACCGCCGCTTGGCTTGCCCTTACACGGGGATAGTATAGCATATTATAGATATTGTTGACAACTTTGCCGGGCGTGTGGTAAAATGTGAGCAAGTGGCAAGCCGCCTAGCGGTTAGCCAAGCATATTACTCTCTCAAAGAAAAAGTAACCGCGAGGCTGGCAGGCTCATAGCGGTTACTTTTTTCTGTCGATATAATCGACTAAAGCTATGATTAACATGACGAAAGCACTCATAATTATGAGTGCCTCGTATGTAGTCATAAGCGTCACCTCCTTTCGGAGGCTCAACTAACCGCCGTTAAGCTTGCCCTTACACGGGGGTAGTATAGCATAATTTGGTGGGGTTGACAAATGAGGAAAAGAAAGTAACCGTCACTGTTGCTGGTGACGGTTACTTTCTTTCTATACTTCAGGAACTTGCCCTTGTTTTTATGGGGATATCAGTCCGAACCTATCCGCCAACGAAAGTCTGGCCACCGATGCGAATCGTTCGGTCATCAACGTGCTGGAAGCTGGATTCCCGAGGCCCGGCTCCAGTGTAGAGGTAATGGAATGAGAACACAATCTCGTTGCCAGAAATTGTATATGTGCCGGGGTGGACGAATGGTATGGGCATAATAAATATCCGCTGCTCTGGCTGAAAGGTAGCTCCACCGCTTGGTTCGAGGCGCTCAAAGCCATAATTTAACATTGCGCTCTCCAGCTCCTCAATAGACCTTTCTCGATACGGCCAAAAAGTTCGATGGTCAATGCCTATAGAATTCGCTATGCTCTGCCCAAGCCAAACTATACCATCTGACGATGAATGAAATGGGGCACTGTTGACAATTATTTCTACATTGTATATGCTGGACGAAAAGATTTGCAGAAGGAGGCCCCCACAAATGATACAATACAACATTAACATGGAGCCGATGTTCGGGTTCTTAAAGCTGATTGACGTGCCCGCGATTATCGAGGGCTGCAAAGAAAAGTGGTACAACCAGACGCTCTGCAAGGTCAACAACCAGCTGGTGCGGTTGGGCGTATTCAACGAAGGTGAGTTCCACTGGCACAAGCACGACGGCGAGGATGAGTTCTTCTTTGTGCTTGGGGGCGAGCTGTTCATTGAACTCGAAAAGGAGACGGTGGCGCTGGGGCCACACCAGGGGACTTGCGTACCCAAAGGCGTCTTGCACCGCACATATGTCAAACAGCCCACAGCTGTGTTGATGGTAGAAAGTGATTCCGTAACGCCGACTGGGGACAACTAAACGCTTGCAACCACCCGCCATTTGCGCTATAATTAACCTCGCGAGCAAGCAAGGAAGCGGCTGGAAGGTGAGAGCCTTCTGGAGGAAAGTCCGGGCTCCGCAGGGCGGGATAGCTGCTAACGGCAGCCGGGGGCGACCCTAGGGAAAGTGCAACAGAAAACTACCGCCGGCCACGCCGGTAAGGATGAAAAGGCGAGGTAAGAGCTCACCAGAGCGCGGGAGACCGCGCTGCTGTGTAAACCCTATCCGGAGCAACGTAGACCGGGGCAACGCGGCGGCCCGCCGGGCCCCAGAGTACGGCTTGACGTCCGGCGGCGACGCCGGGCGCAGATAGATCGCTTCCCAATACAGAACCCGGCTTACATGCTTGGTCGCGCAGAGAACCACCGGTTTTGAGGCCGGTGGTTCTCTGCGCGGTGGCAAAGTCGCATGTGTGGTTGCATTTGACCTCCGCAAAGCTATCTCCTATCTAACCTCCTCAGGCCAAATCGAAAATCTTACTAAAAATATTTGAAAATTTATGCAACCCTACAAATAGTGGCGCCAAGTTGGCCGCCGCTATTTTTTTGGCTCTAAAAAGGTGTGCATCTCGCACGATTTACCTGTATTAGTGAGGGCTTTTGCAATCTATAATCGGGAGGGAATGAAATGACACAGGAACAGCTCATAGGGCAGATAATGTCCCACAGCAGGGATATAGCCGCCCTGTGGGAGAGCAGCAAGTCCGCACACAAGCGGATAGACGAGAGTGATCGTTTAGCCAATGGGATACACAAGCTGGCCGCCAACATCGAGACGCTGGCGCTGCAAGTAAAGCTGCTGACCCAGCGGATGGACAGCACCGTTGAGCGGATGGAAAAATCGCTCAAGTCCCAGGGCGAGCGGATCGGCGCGGTGGAGGGGGCAGGCAAAGCGGGTGAGCGCCACGAACAGATCATCTCGGCGCTTACGCGCAAGGTCGAGGCACTTGAGCGGGAGCCGAGCATCAAATGGAAGGCGTTTGTCTCGCAGATGCTGGCGATACTCGCGGCGGTCGTCGCGGGGATCGTGCTCACACGGCTGCTGGGAGCGGAGTACTACCACTATTTATATCGATATGGAGGTTGATGATATGTTTGATTTAACAACTGTTTTCCAGGCCCTGACCGGACTTTTCGCCGCGGTTTTAACAGCGGTGGTTATACCTCTTATAAAGAGCAGAATCTGCGCCGAGCGGCTGGAGCGGGCCAGAGAGTGGGCACGCATCGTCGTAGGCGCGGCAGAGGTGTTGTTCCCGCAGCCAGGCAGCGGCCAGGAGAAGAAAACCTACGCTCTGGACTTCTTAAACCGGCGGGGCCTTGCCCTTGGCTTGGAAGAGCTGGACGCCTTAATCGAGTGCGCGACCTGCGAACTGACACAGGAGAAGCACGCGGCAAAGGGGGCTTGCATATGTCGTTCTTAACACCGGATAGAGTTTGGGGGGTTAGCGTGGCTGGCAGAGAACTCACGGTCAACCAGCGTATTATCCCGGACAGTGCGCGCTCCCCCCGAAAGATAGCCGCCCACATACCCGCAGGCGGGCGGATAAAACCGGGTAAACTTCTTGGCGGGGACGGCAGGCCTCGGGGCGTCACCATCCACAACACCTGCGACATCGCAACGCCGCCGGGCACAAACCCCGCCGAACAATATAGCCGGGCCACCTGGCCTAACGCCAACATGCGCGGGGTAGTGGTGCACTTCTATATCTGGCGCAGGGAGATCTGGCAAAACCTGGCTCTGGATGAGCAGGGCTGGCACGCAGGTGACGGCATAACCCGCCGAGAATCCAAGCGACCGGGTGAGCGCGTCGGCGGCAATGTTGACACTATCGCCATTGAGGTTATCGGCGAGCACCCCGAGAGTATCCAGACCGCTGCTATGCTCAGCGCCTGGCTGCTGCGGGAAAACAACCTAAGCCCCGAGACCGACCTGTACACTCACAACTTTTTCATGGGGTTGCCCGAGCGGATTGTGCAGGGGGCGCGGAAAAACTGCCCGCTGTTCATATTGCCCGAGTGGGAGGGGTTCAGGCAGACGGTGGGCAGATACTGCGCAACACTGAACCCAAACACGTCCGGCAAACTCACCAAGCCGCCGGAGAAAAACACCTCCAGCTACCGACCCATAAGCGCGCTGCCACTGAAAAAGCGGCTCGAAATTGTAGAGGAAAGGTACAGCCAACTGCGTTGGGAACTCGCCGAACTCGCAGACAGGTGGCCGGTCGACTAAACGACAGGGGCGGGGTTCTATTCCCAGCCAGCTAAACAACCACCCCGTGCAATCACGCACGGGGCGGTTTTAAATCTGTGTTCATAGCTCGCGGCGGAGCAGCGGCGGCCCCTCAAAATGCAGTATCACATCCGCGCAACGCTCGGCTTCTTCCATGCTGTGGGTAACCAGCAGGGTAAGCCCCTGCCCACGCTCGCTTAGCACTATGCGGATAACGTCCTCCCTGGTGGCCGGGTCAAGACCCTTAAACGGCTCGTCCAGCAATAGAATATCCCCACCAAAGGCCAAGGCACGGCCGATAGCCACCCGCCTCTGCATTCCGCCGGAAAGCTCTGCCGGCAACTTGTGCGATGCCCCGGCAAGGCCGCAAGCATCGAGTATTCGCGCGGTTTTTGCCGCGTTGCCGGGGTCAGGGGGCAGGGCAGCCAAAATGTTTCCCGCGGCACTGAGCCCGGGTATCAGCCTGTCCTCCTGGAAGACCATCGAGACCCGCGCGTGGGTTGGTTTTATAAGCTGCCCGCAGTCCAATTTCTCTAAACCTGCGATAACTCTCAGCATGGTGGTCTTCCCGCTGCCGGAGGTACCCAGTATGGCCACTACTCCACTCTCAGGCAGCTTTAGGTTGAATCTGTCGAGCACCATAAGCGGGCCGAAGCGCTTGGTGGCGTCCTTAAATTCAAGCATAAGGCTCCCCCTCCCTCACCGCTGTGTTGATGCGCAGCAACCGGCCCTCGAGGGCACGCAGAAGCCACAAAGCGCATTTTTCCAGCAGGACGCTGATGACTATTACCGCCAGCGTCCATGCAAAGAGGTCGGCAACCTCAAAGTTGACCCGAGCCCGGTGTATCTGCCTGCCCACGCTGATAGCGGGATGGGCAATGACTTCGGCCGCTATCGCCGACTTCCAGGCAAAGCCCAGGCCGGTAGCACAGGCAGCGGTCAGGTAGGGCATCAGGCTGGGGATGTAGATAAGCCGCAGCACCCGCCTGCGAGGGAACTCGAAAAGCCGGGCCATCTCCAGCAGCTGGCGGTCAAGGTTCTCAAGCCCGGAGAGCAGATTGGAGTAGGCAAGGGGCAGCACCATCAAAAAGGCGATGAACATGGGCAAAGCGTGCGAGGTCATCCACATGAGGGCCAGCAGGATGAATGAGACCACCGGGGTTGCCCGCACCGTGCCTATCATGGGGGCAAGCAGGGTCTTTACCCACGGCCTGCCCGCCGAAGCAAACGCCAGCGCCGCGCCGCAGAGCATGGCCAGCCCGAAGCCGCCGATAACCCGCAGGCCAGTGGCCGAGAGCGCCCGCCAAAAAACCGCCTCCCCCGCAAAGCGCAGCATCCTGTGCAGGGTCTGCGCGGGGGAGGTCAGCAGAAAGTCCCTGCCCACGTAAAGGTGGGCAAGGTGCCAGACCGCCAGCCAGAACAACAATGCTCCGGACCCAGCCAGAATTCTTTTGGTCCGGCTACGGTATAAAGAAGAAGCTTTCATCCGGCAATGCGCCCCCTACCGCGGCAGGGTTTTGCTGGTAGAGTACCATTAAATAGGCCTGCACCGCGGTTTTCATCTCCTGCCCGGTCACGCTGCTGATGTTGGTGTAGGGAATCGCCCTCAGGGCCACAGGCTCAGGGATTATCTCAAACTCACCTACAAGCGCGGCAGCCTGTTCGATGTTGTCCATAGCGAACTGGGCGCTGGCGGCAAAGTCCTCCAAAAAGTCGCGGACGGCCCTGGGGTTCGCCTCCAAAAAGTCACTGCGGACCACAATGCAGCTCATAGCCAGCTCGACCCCGCCGGTGGCGGCCAGCCACTCCTGGCTGATATCAAGTACAGGGACAATCTCCGGGTTTTGGATAGCGATTGTAGTCACAAAGGGCTGTGGAAGGAAGCCAACGGCGGCGCGGCCGTCCAGCAGGTGGGCCACCACGGCGGCGTGCTCGGGCTGGAAGACTATCTCCAGGTCGGTCTCGGGGTCAAGCCCGGCTTGCTCGAGCAAAAAGTTGAGAACGTACTCCTGGGTCGTACCCTGCCCGTGCGTGAACAGCGTTCTCCCACGCAAATCCTCAATCGAGCGTATCTCATCCCCTGGCTCTCCGGGAGCCTGCACAATGTGCAGCACGCTCAGGCGGCTCAGAGCAATCATGGTGATCTCACCCTCGGTGCGGCCGTGGAGCACAGCGGCAAGGTTGGTGGGCAGTGCGGCAATATCCAGCTCGCCGCTTAAGATCCGGCCTTGGACAACATCCGGCGAAGCGGCGAATGTGACGTTGTAATCGTGCCGGGCCTGTCCACTGCGGGCGGCGTCGGCCATACCTACCAGGGCTATGCCGGTAGGGCCGTAAAGCCCGCCCACGTTCATTTGGACACGCTCGGAGGTCCCTTCCCCCGGCTCTTCAACTTGTGGCGCCGGAGCTGCCGGGGTTGGAGCTGACGGAGCCGGCGCAGAGGGGGCAACGCCAGCGCAGCCCGCAAGGACAAAGCTGAATGCGATAATCAGGGCAACTACTCGTGTTCTTATCTTCATGGTTTTTTCCTCCGATTTTGATAAACTATAATGTACAGACGCGGACAAAGAACATGCCGGTTCACGCATTGTAACTTGCGCGATGTGGCTCCGGCGGCTCGCCGGCGCTTTCGGTGCGCTCGGCCCAGTTTTGCTTTAGGTAGCCTATAACTTCGCTGACTCCGGCAAGGGAGAGTATTTCCGGCACACGGGCCCGCCAGTAGCGGTAGTTTAGGTTTTCGCACTGCTCCCTCGCACCCCAGAGAGCGGGCGGATTTACACAGAGCGCCTGCGCGCCGCAACCTACCAGGAAGGGGATCATCATCGCATCAGCGGCGCTCTCCCCTCGCACCACCGCGGGGATTCCCGCCCTGCGCGCCGCTTTGATCGCGCGGCATATCAGCCGCAAAACCGCCGGGTGAAAGATCTCCCGGCTCTCGCCCGGCCTCTTAGCGGCGGTCAGCCCCAAGGTATGGCAGCAAAGGGTATCGACCCCCAGCACTATGAAGTCGGCCTCTCTAGCTATCTGCGGGGCCAGAACAGCGGCCGCCGGGGTTTCTATCAGCGCACCCAGGCGGATTTTGGGGTCGAAGGGGATCCCTTGCCCACGCAGAGCGGCCTTGCAGTCCTCAAGCATGGCACGGGCCAGCTTTACCTCGGCGGCAGAGGATACCCGAGGCAGAACTATCGCCACCTGTCCAAAAGCCGAGGCACTCAGCAGCGCGCGCAGGTAGCCGCGAAGCTCGTCCTCGTTTGCGACCCCGCCGCCTTGCTCGCGGGTGTGAGGAGACTCACCGCACAGCTTGACCTCCTGGGCGGCCATCAGAACCGGTCGGCCCTTTAGAGTCCGGGCAAGAGCCTTGGCCGCCAAAAACTGCTGATGCTCTGCGGCATCACAAGAAACAAATGCGCCGTCGATACTGAATTCCATCGCTGAAGTAAGCTCACCCAGAGTGTCCAACTCGGCTAAAACTTCTACCTTGCGGCCATCCCGTGTAACGGTTTGCCGCCCCCGGTGAGAATCTAGCCGCTCACGCACCAGCTCCTGCTGCCGTGCACGCTCCCGATAACGGCTGATTTCTTCGGGGGTGGGGTCTCGGATAACCTCCCCTGCCCCACCGTCAACGATCAGCTTGTCCCCACTGCGTACAGCTTTGACCAGCTGACCAGCTCCGATTACAAAGGGAAGCTGGGCGCTCCTTGCCAAAATCGCCGCGTGAGAGTGGGCGCTTCCCTGGGCGGTTACTATGCCCGCGATATTTTTTCTGGGCAGACAGACCAGTACACTGACATGCAGCTGCTGGGCCACGACAATACTTTTCGGGGGCACCTGTTCAAGATCGGGCAGCTCTCCGGCGAGGATACTTAGCAGCCGATTTTTTATATCCCTAAAGTCGGCCTCCCGAGCCTGCATCAAGTCGTCTTGCATAGCGGCGAAAACACGGGCATAACCATCTAAAACCTGGCAAGCGGCGTACTCGGCGGTTTCCATCTGCGCCTCTATCCGCTGATGGACTTCCCCGATAAAGGTAGGATCCTTTACAATTACAGCCTGGGCTGCGAGTATGTCCCCCAGAGAACGCCCAAAATTTTCATCCGCCAGGCGGGCCGCACTTTCGATCTGCCCGCTGAACTTTTGTATTGCCCGCTCTAGGCGGGCTATTTCTCGGCCCGGGTCGGCGCACTGCCCAGGCTGCGCGGCGCGCTCCCGATAGTTTATCATAACCGCATTGCCTATACCTATGCCGGAAGACGCCCACTGGCCCCTGAACATAAACTCACCCCCGACATCATTCGATCCATTAACTAATGATAAGTGATAATTCTCGTTTGTCAATACTTTATCAAAATGTATTTACTATATAGGCCACCTCGTGTTAGTATAGTGTAGCGCAGGCAAAAAATTCAGATATCACCTGGGAGGATATATGGCAAGAGAGCTTATCGGCGTAGGGTTGTCGTTTATGTTTGTGTTTATGGTGCTTGGAGTAGCGGCCTTTGCAAAAAAGCGAGGCGCCCACACCGAAACTTGCCGCAAGCTGGCGCATATCCTGCTCAGCAACTGGGTAATAGTCGCGCTGTTCGTATTCGAGCAGACTTGGGCCGTGCTGATAGTACCCGCCTGTTTTATCGTGCTCAACTATTACTCTTACCGAAAAGGGACGTTCAGCGGGATAGAGCGTGAGGGCGACAGCGCCCTGGGCACCGTCTGGTACGCGGTCTCGCTGTTAGTGCTCTGTGCGGTGGGCTGGTCGCTTGGTGTACCTTGGGTTGCCGCCTGCGGCATACTCGCCATGGGCTACGGGGATGGCTTTGCAACCCTTGTGGGGATACGCTGGGGCAAGCGCCCGTTCCCTGCGCCGTACTCGGGCAAAACCCTGGAAGGCTCGCTTACCGTCTTTGTCTTTTCAGCGCTCTGCGTGGGTGTGCTCTGCCTTATCTTCGCCCCGGAAATAGCCTTGCCGGCGGCTTTTGCTGGCGGGGTAGCGGCAATGGCTGGCGAACTCTACTCTTCCCGGGGGCTGGATAACCTCTCCCTTCCCCTTTCGGTCGGCTTGGTTGTTCTGCTTATGCTCTACTTCCCGGAAAGCACGCTGGTGCTGGTCTACTTTGCGCTCACTTTGTTTGTACTGTTGGCCGCCTTTTATCTGCGCTCGGTCAGTATATCGGGGCTTCACTCCGCCACTGTGGTGGGGACGCTGCTTTACTTCTTTGGGGGCCTGCTGAGCTATCTGGCAGTTGTGCTGTTCTTTCTGGCGGCCAGCTTTGTCAGCCGGGTCGGCAAACAGAGAAAGGCCGGCGCTTACTCTCTGCACTCGCGGGGCGGGCCTCGGGGAGCGGTGCAAGCGCTGGCGAACACCGGCCCTGGCCTTATTTTGGCGGCAGGCTATTACTTTAGCGGGCAGGAACTCTTCCTGCTGGCAGTGCTAGCTAGCTTTAGCGCGGCGGCGGCCGATACCTTCTCCTCCGAGATTGGCATGCTCTCAAAAACGCAGCCGGTCTCTATTCTCGGTTTTTGCAAGGTAGAGCGCGGCCTTTCCGGCGGGGTGACCCCTCTGGGCCTGTGCGGCGGCGGACTGGGCTCAATGGTAATAGCCCTGCTGGCCCTGCCGGCTTTCGGGTGGTGGGGCGCCGCGGTTGTCTTTTTGTGTGGGGTGCTGGGCAGCCTGCTGGATTCGGTTTTGGGCGCCGCTCTCCAAGCCAAGTACCGGCTGCCCCAAGGCGGGCTGACAGAACGCAGTGTCCTGGGCGGCAGGCCTTTGCCCCTTGCCCGCGGCCTCGCTTGGGTAAACAATGACTTTGTAAACTTTGCAAGCCCGCTGCTCTGCGCGGGGGTTTGCCTGTTGATTGTGCTGTAGGGGCCTTTTGTGATGTAGAAATTTACAATTGTGGAGGTGCATATGAACAGGATTATTTCACATGCGCTTTTTGTGGCGGGACTTATTTTAGTCGGCATGTCCTTGTTTTATATTTTTCAAATTGTCCGTTTAAATCTTTGGGAAGATGTGATTTTCAGAGTCGTCAGCGTAATGGCATTTATCGGTGGCGGAGTTTTTATCGGTTTAAGCAGGGTTTTGAAAAATCAAGATGAACTTATTCGGTTGTTACGAAAATCAAATGAAGATGAAGCTAAACAGAAAAATGACGGCGTATAAAATAAGCGTTATGTGCAAGTTATAGCTTTATTAACCTGAAAATCGCACTCGGGTGACCACAAGTAAAACCAAAGCGCCAGCAGATGTCGTGCAATCTGCTGGCGCAATATTTTGTGTCTCTATTTGGTTACGCCGCCGAGCGCTCCTGCCAGCGAACCCAGAGCGGACCCGCAATGCAAATTGAGGAGTAGGCGCCAGCCAGCAGCCCTACGCTCATCGGCACAACAAAGGTCACTATGGTACCCACGCCGTAAACTCCCGCCACTATCGCGACTATTACCATGCAGGCAACGGTGGTGACAGTGGTGTTTATCGAACGTCGCAGGCTCTGGTTCATCGAGCGGTCAACCAAATCGCGCAGAGACTTTTTGTCTCCGAGCAACCGCTTGTTCTCGCGTATGCGGTCAAATATGACGATAGTGTCGTTTATCGAGTAGCCCAAAACAGTCAGCACAGCCGCGATAAACGTACCCGAGATCGGTATACCAAAGAACACATGCACCCCAAATACTATCACGATATTGTGGACAAGAGCGATAACCGCAGTCACCCCGGCCGACATCCCGCCTATGCGCTTAAAGCGGAAGGCGATAAAGATAATCATAAGCACCGCTGCAAACGCGACGGCAATCAGGCACTTCATCAGGAACTCGGTACCCATTTGTGCGCTGACGTTACTGACCTCCTGCACTTGCAGCTTGGCATCCGGGAAAGCTGCGTACAGCCCCTCGTCCAGCGCAGCCAGTTGGTCAGTTGTCAGGCTGTCTCCGCCGGGCAGGCTAAGAACCATTGTCTCCATCCCGGTGGCAAGGTGGGTGGTCTGTTGGGCTGTAACCGCGGCCCCGGTAAGGTTGGCGGCCTCTTGGGCAAACGTGTTTACGTCAAGTTCACCCTCGTACGAGTAGGTGATGATAGCCCCGCCGCTAAACTGGATATGCAGCGAAACACCGAGGACAAGGCTGGCCACCAAGATAACAGCCATCAGTGCCGCCGAGACAGCAAAACACTTCGTGGAGTTGGCCATGAACCGGTAGTTTGGAATTTTCATGCTCTCTCACCTCCGAACAGCCAGGGTTTGCGCATTGGCGAAAGCCTGCAAAGGGAGCGTTGCATCAGCCTGCAGGCAAAGATACCCATGATAAAGTTTGCGATAACCCCAACTAGCAGGGTGTACCCAAAGGAGTAGATAGCGCCCGCCGTTGTCGGCCCAAAGGCAAAGAATATAGTCCTGCTGAGCGCCTGAGCAAACAGGTTAGTGGGCGGTCCAAAAGATCCCATGAGGATGATAGCCACGATTATCAGCGTTATGTTTCCATCAAAAATCGCGGCGAAAGCCCGCTTGTAGCCAGTGGCTACCGCGCCGTCCAAAGTCTTGCCCGAGGCAAGTTCTTCTCTTATGCGCTCGGCGGTGATAATGTTGGCGTCAACGCCCATGCCAACCGATAGGATAATACCCGCAATTCCCGGCAAGGTGAGGGTAAAGGCCGGTATGAATGGGAAGAACCCGGTAAGCGCGGCTATCATCAGAGCCAGCTGACCCACAAGGCCTATTATGGCCACAAACCCAGACGCCCGGTACCAAAACAGCATAAACAAGCAAATAAAACCAAAGGCGATCAAACCTGCCAGCAGCATGGCCTGCAGAGCACCCATGCCCAGTGTGGGCGAAATGGTGTTGTAGTTGTCGGTCTCCAGGCTGAATGGCAGGGCGCCACCGGTTATCTGGTTGGCAAGGTGACCGGCCTCTTCTGAGGTGAAGCCTCCGGTAATTATTGCCGTGCCGTCGGTAATATGGGCCTGTACCACCGGCGCGGAGATCATATTGTCATCCATCCAGATAGAGATTTGCTGTCCAATAAGCCGACCGGTAGCCTCCCCGAAAGCCACTCTACCGCTCTCACGCAGCTGCAGTTCAACAAAAAATTCGGTTGTGCCGAACTGATCCATCTGCCCAAAAGCGGCCCGCGCCGACTGAACATCGGCCCCGGTTAGGATGATGTTCTCGGCCGTAGCACCGATAGGCTGCCCAAAGTCGTCGAGTTCCATGCCCTCTCTGAACGAGAGCATAGCGGTAGCTCCCAGCTCTTCAATGGCGCGCACAGGGTTAAAGTCCACCTCGCCCGCCTGCCAGGGGAAGCGCAGTATAATGCGGTTGCGCTCAAGATCCGGGTAGAGCTCGTAGTCAGTTATGTTCTGCAGCAGCAACCTCTGGCTTATTACCGCGGCAGCAGCAGCCATTTCGTAGCTGTCGGCGGCGTAGTCGTCCGCCGGAAAGAACGTAACGTCCACCCCGCCCCTAATATCTACCCCTAGGCGAATTTCTTGCACGCCTTTTATGACCGGGGTGCGAATGTCGCCAAACTGGGTGTAAATACCGGTATAGCTAAGAGTGGCAAGGGCGGCAATCAAAATTGCCACCACGAAAAAAACAGGCTTGCCCACTTTTTTCATCTGCAATCCTCCAATAAAAGTGCGGGCGATTACCGCCTGGCGCACAAGGTCGAATTATGGCACAACGAACAGTATAGGTTAAACCAGCGGAAAAGTCAAGCAGCAACAAGAGCTGCTAATTGTTCTTTTGCGCATCTTCCTGCTCGGGCAAATCTTCAGCGGGCGCGTCGCTCTCGCCCTGCGGCGTCTCGGCTTCCTTTTCAGGCTGCTCGTCTTCGCTCTGCGCTTGTGCCTCTTCTGCGGGCTGCGCCGGCTCGTCCGCGCCCTGCCCCTCCTCTGCCTGCTGTGCCGCCACGGTGTCCACATGCAGCGCAAGGTATTGCGGGTCACCGGATTTTTTAATCTTCGAGTGGATTCTGATCATCAAGACCACCGAAGCTACAAAGCAGAGAACGGCTACACCCTGAGATACTCGCAGGCCACCCAACATCAGGCTGTCGATGCGCATACCTTCGATGAACGCCCGGCCAAGGCCGTACCAGCCAAGGAAGACCAGGGTTATTTCACCATCGAACCTGCGCCGCTTTATGTACAGCGCTATCAGCACAAAACCCAGAATGTTCCACAGCGATTCGTATAAGAAGGTCGGGTGAACAGGCGTACAGGGCAGCACGTCTATACCCAGTGAGGCCAGGCGGGCTTGGTTGCGGGTGAGATAGTCTACAACAGCGGTACCGGTCATCCCCCAGGGGGCTGTGGTGTTTGAGCCAAAAGCCTCAACGTTGACAAAGTTGCCCCAGCGCCCTATTGCAAGAGAGATGATTACCGCGCCAGCGAATAGGTCCAAAAGCGGCAGAGGTTTTAGACCCCGCCACTTGCAGACCAGCAACACACCGAGCGCACCGCCGATAATCCCGCCGTAAAACGCAAGGCCGCCTTCGCGTATGTTGAATATGGTCATAAGGTTGTGGCTGTACATCTCCCACCTAAAGGCCACGAAGTAGAGCCGCGCACCGATAACTCCGAGTATCGCCGCAACTAAAACCGCGTCTATTACATGGTCGGGGTTTATCCCAAACTGCTTTGCTCTTCTGGTCATGACAAACACGCCTATAGCAAAGCCAATGCCAATTATAATACCGTACCAAAAAATCGGCAGCCCAAAAACAGTAAATGCAACTCGGTCGATATCAAATCCCAGCCCCAGGCCGGGGAACTCTATAACATTTTCCAAGCCCACGGCTTGGCCAAATGGAGCTCAGAAGTTTGGAGGAGGGATGTGTTCGGGTACGCTCATATCTCGTCTTCTCCTTTCGGCTGTCCTGTTGTATAGGCGCACGCTCTAAGGACCTGTCTAGTATCTCTTCGCAGCGGTCTTTCGCGGCCAACTTGCGAGCCGCTGTGTCAAAAATGCTAAACAGGTTCTAACTGCGCACTATTGAGATAGCGCAGCGCTCTGGATTCATGCTCTGGCGCAGCCGCTCGTTTAACTGCTCTAGGGTTAGACCGGCCAGCATCTCTAGGGGCTGGTAGGCGTCGCAGTCGGCAAACTGTGCGGTAACCAGCAGCCCACCAATGGCGTCGGGGCGGCCGTACATACCTATATAGCGTCCATATACCGCCTTCTTAACCCGCTCGAATGCAGGCTGCGGGATACCCTCTTTTTGCAGGCGGGCCACTTCTTCAAGCAGGGCGTCGCGGACTTTTTCGGGGTCGCGGGATTCCCCGGCATAGAAGACCAAGGAGTAGTCCCGGTTGGACATGCCCTCCCCTTCAAAGGTTTGGTTTATCAGCCCCTCGTCGTAGAGGCGGCGGTAGATGGGGGTGGAATCCCCGGCCACGATGTCGATAAGCACCTCGTCTGCGATTTTGCCCCAGAGGTTTGCCGCTTCGTCGGCTCCCGGCTCACCCTTAAAGCCAATCTGGAAAAGCGGCTGGGCCACCGGCAGGTTCTGGGTAACCACCCGCTGCGAGACCTCCCAGGGCTCCCACGGGTTCTTGCGGTCAATCTCCATTGGCGGCGCGGGTTTGAGGTGGCGCTCAGCGGCGGCAAGCACTTCGGCGGGGTCGAAGTTGCCGGCTATGCAGAGGGTCATGTTGTGCAGGTTGTAAAAGGTGTTGTAACAGCGGTAGAGCAGGTCGGCGTCTATCTTGGCGATGGACTCGACTGTGCCGGCTATATCGGTGCGCACAGGGTTTTTGTGGTAGAGCGCGCCCAGCAGGTTGAAGTAAACCCGCCACTCGGGACTGTCCTCGTACATTTTAATCTCCTGGCCGATGATGCCCTGCTCTTTCTCGACGGTCTGGGGTGTAAAGTAGGGGCGGCTGACAAAATCGAGCAGGATGTCGAGCGAGGCGGCAAAGTTGTCGGTGCAGGAGAAGAGATATGCCGTCTTGTCGAAGGAAGTAAATGCGTTTGCGTTGGCGCCGGTTTTGGCGTAGCGCAAAAAGGCGTCGCCCTCTTCGTTCTCGAACAGTTTGTGCTCCAAGAAATGGGCGATGCCGGCTGGGACACTTACAAAGCCGGCGTCCTCCCCGGTTTTAAAAGTCTCGTCCACCGAGCCGTAGTTGGTGGCGAAGATAGCGTAAGCACTGGCAAACTCCGGCATGGGGTAGAGCAGTATGGTCAGGCCCGAGGGGTGGGATATGCGCTGGTAGCTTTCGCCCAGGCGGGCCGAGCTAATTGTAGCTTTATTCACTGCCATCCTCCTCTCCAGTTAAGAAGTAGATTGTATCCAGGGTAACTTTGCTCGCAGCTTCAATGACTTCTTCCCGGGTCACGGTGTTTATGTTTTCTATATCCTGCTGGGGAGAAAGACTTTGGCCGCGCAGAATTTGAGCCATATACCAGCCTTCCATAGCGCCGCTGGAATCGGTGGTGGCGAGTATTGAGTTGCTTAGCACCAGCTTGGTGTTCGCAAGCTCTTCGTCGGTGAAGTCGCCTTGGGTTACAGCCTTTAGCTGGGCCATTATCTCGTCTTGGGCTTTTTGTTTGTTGGCGGCTTCTATGCCGCTGTCTACCATCAGCAGGCGGGTGGTAGAATCAAACCGAGAGGCACAGTAGTAGCAGAGGCTAAGCTTCTCGCGCACGTTGAGGAACAGCTTGGAAAACGCCGTCCCCCCGTACATCGCCGAGAACATCCGCGCGGCGTTGAGCTCGCGCTGGGTGGTAAGCTCGCCGCAACGCATACCCATAACCAGTTTGCCTTGGTTGAGTTCCATGGTCTCGGTTTTCTCCCGCACGCGCTCGGCTGTGGGGCGCAGCTTTATCGGCGAGTAAGCCATCGGCTGGCGCTCTATACCCTTAAAAGCAGCGGCTAAAATCTCACGAGCGGACTCGGGGTTGCCGGAGCCGGTAAAGATTATCTCGACTGGGGCGGTGCGCAACATCTTGCGGTAGGCGTCCGTTGCCGAAGCCGGGGTTATAGCAGCAGCGGTATCGGGGTAGCCGTAAGTTTTTACAGCCACCGGCTCGCCCGCGCACATCTCTTGTATGCACTGGGAGATCGCGTAGGGCCGCTTGTCGTTGATTTCGGCTTCGATTGTGTCCTGGATGTAGACACGCTGCAGGGCTACGTCTTTTTCGTCCAGCAGGCCGGCCTTATCCAGCTTTGGCTCGAGGGCGATGCCCGCCAGCAGTGCGGCGCACTCACGGCTTAAGTCTTCGCCTTCCAGGGCGTAGCGGTTATCCAGAAAGCGGATGCTGACCTCCATGACCTGGTAGCCGCCGAACTTTGACACTCCGGCTTCTAGGGTTGCGCCGTAAAGCTCTTGCAGCCGCGCGTTAAGGGAAGAGAAGTCGGGCAGGGCTTTGCAGCCCATACGCAGCACAAAGGGCACCACCGCGTTGTCGGAGGCACCGGCTTTGTCCAGCGGCAAAATAAAGTTGACGCTTAGGCGGTTGTGCTTAAACTTGGGGTCGGTTATCCGGCTGAAGTGTATGCCATCGCCCACCGGCAGACGCTCAAAACTGCTGCTCAAATATGCTCACTCCTTATAGGGGGTTATTATATCACAGGCGGGGAAGATTTGGCAATATGGGTTTTGGGGGTCTGTTGGGTGGGTTTGAGGTCGTGTTCGAGTGCTGGCCCTTGGAGTTTTTTTAAGTTCAAGGCCAAGCCTTTAATTTTCCATGTCATTTTATATATGCAGAGGCCATTGGGCAGCAGTTATATATTACAGTCACTTATGTCACTTTCGTCACTTTTTATAAGCAGAGGGTGTTGTGGCTATCTGCTGCCTTTGAGCTGGTGGGAAGCGATGGGTTTGTGGGTCAAGGTCGAGGGCTTTAAGGTCTTTAAGGTCAAGTTCAGGGTCAAGGTCCCAATCTTGATTCTGCCTGCGGGCAGGGGATAATGTGCCGCTAGTGCCGCGGAGGCACTTACTTTCTTTGCTCCGCCAAAGAAAGTAAGCAAAGAAAGGCGGCTGGGGGGAGGACCGACGCTGCTTCGCTCACAAAGAACATTCGCTACGCGCTAACTCCCCCCAGACCCCCCACTGGTGGGTCAAGGGCGGGTTGGTGGGTATTAGCAGGTTGTGTGGTGGTTGGATTCGTTTGCAAGAACGGAAGGTTTTAGTGGGTAGAGGCACCGTTTTGTTAAGGCGGAAAGTTGCGGTTCCGTATTGGTTACGTTTGCGCGAAGGTCAAGGGCGGTGGTTGGGGGCTGGCGGCAGGACTTCGTCTGCCTTAGCTGTTGCCAATAATCGACCTGGCAAGTGCGCAGTTCGCGGAGAATCCACTGTATCCGGCTGCGCTAAGAGAAACCTGCACATATCCGCCCCCGGCGGAGGGGTATCAATAGTGGGGGGTCTGGGGGGAGTTGTATGCGAAGCGAACGCCCCTCAGTGAGTGAAGCAATACCGGTCCTCCCCCCAGCCGCATTTTTTGCTT
>Ga0131853_10003233_pt1 | contig 29233 bp, 17 predicted proteins | sample TergutLab28metaG_FD_92764 | JGI IMG/M metagenome (GOLD analysis project Ga0131853, IMG submission 92764) | Labiotermes labralis P1 segment gut microbial communities from Petit-Saut dam, French Guiana - Lab288 P1 (version 2) (version 2) | ecosystem: Host-associated > Arthropoda: Insects >... | reverse complement strand
CAATCCAGTCCATATACCCACATCCCACCTCCTGGAGATCCATCCTAATATTATCCACCCATCTACTCCTAGGTCTCCCCAGTGGTCTCCTTCCCTCCGGTTTTCCCCACCAAGACCCTATACGCCCCCTCTCCTCAACCATACGCGTCACATGTCCTGCCCATCTCATTCTTCTCGATTTATCACACGCACAGTGTTGGATGACGATTACAGATCATTTAGCTCCTCGTTATACAATCTTCTCCATTCCCCAGTTACCACTTCCATCCTAGGTACAAATATTCTCCTCAACACCTTATTCTCAAACACCCTCAGCTTCCTTTCCTCCCTCAATGTCAGCGACCAAGTTTCACACCCATACAAAATAACAAGAAAAATTATAGTTCTATATATCTTAATCTTTAAATTTTTGGACAGCAACCTAGAAGACATAAGATTCTGTACCGAATGATAGCAAGCATTTCCTGACCTCAACGTGCTCTTAATTTAAGAAATAAGATTAGCTGGAATTATTTAGATGGCATCTGGTACTGCTCAGTAAACGCAATGTTTCTCGTTTCTTTGCCCCTTTAATAAGTATAGTGTCTTTCATCACAGACATACTCTTCATCTTTCTCTTTCTCCTTTTCTTTCGCTTCCTTATTATTTTTCTGCATTTCAAAGAATTTTCGTGTCAACTTCAATAGAGAGTTACATATCTCCTTAACAACAAAGCTGTATAAACAAGATAATTACATTCTGACGAACTGAGAGTATACGTAGAGAGTTACAGACGTTTCGGGCAGACTGATGTTTTCAGCTGCAGGTGGCTTACTTGATTTGGAACGACTCGTGTTTGTGGGCGCTCTTAGGTGTGCCACTGTCATGGGCGATATCCACGTGAGTTTTGGTTTCTTTCTACTGTAAATATGAAACTCTGCCAACAAACATTTCGGTAGACAGGTATTAACACTCCCTGCTGAAGCTGTCACTATTATCGTCAGCCATGACACTTTATTCTGAGGAACTCAGATATATGTAAGTTAGGTAAATTGCAGCAAGTATAGCTAATTACAATGTGAGCTTCAGTGTTGTAAATGCAGTGATAAGTGAGCTGAAAATGTTCGAGAAGAGAATGCTAAGGCAGATATTGTAACCTAAGAGGGATTTGGTAACAGGGGATTGGAAAAAACTGTGTAATGAGGAGTCTCACAATATGTAATCCTAAAAAAAAAGTATGTGGATGATCAGATGAAGAAGAATGAGATGAGTGGGGCAGGTGGAAAATGTGGGGGAGAGGAGAAGTGCTTACAGAGTTTGGTGGAGAAACCTGAGGGCTAGAGAACACTTGGAGGACCCAGGCTTGTGTGGGAAGGTTAACGTTTTAAAACCTACTGATTACGTGATGCATCAACAAGTTTAACATTCAACAGCTGTACGCTCTGCCCACACTGTTACTATGTGTTTTGTATTCATCTGAGAACAAAGAGCGACTTGTGTCACTTACAGCATAAACTGATTGGTTTTTATAACCGAAATGAAAAGTGTTTACAGCGCGGTACAAACTGGGTCTTAAATAAAGCTGACTGCGCTTTGTCTGTAAAGGTTTAATACTCGTATTGAAATGAAACTACAAGACCTGGCATGGGGGCATGAACCGAATTGATCTGGCTCAGGATAGGGAGAGGTGGTGAATGCGGTAATGTAGTATTTGTAGTATCAGAGATGTATAGTATTTGTAGTATCAGAGATGTGTAGTATTTATAGTATCAGAGATGTTTAGTATTTGTAGTATCAGAGATGTGTAGTATTTGTAGTATCAGAGATGTGTATTATTTGTAGTATCAGAGATGTGTATTATTTGTAGTATCAGAGATGTGTAGTATTTATAGTATCAGAGATGTGTAGTATTTGTAGTATCAGAGACGTGTATTATTTGTAGTATCAGAGATGTTTAGTATTTGTAGTATCAGAGATGTGTATTATTTGTAGTATCAGAGATGTGTATTATTTGTAGTATCAGAGATGTCTATTATTTGTAGTATCAGAGATGTGTAGTATTTGTAGTATCAGAGATGTGTATTATTTGTAGTATTAGAGATGTGTAGTATTTGTAGTATCAGAGATGTGTAGTATTCCCATCTGAGGTTGGAAACCTTCAATTTAGATATATTTTTTTTTAATTCCTTAAATCTCCGGGAAACGTGCGCAATAAGACTTCACATAAGCTTCAGAAGTTTTATCTACATCTATTCCGATTATTATTCACTGATAATCCTATAATGGCCTATCCTAGTGGCCGCTTGGTCTAAAGTGTCGGATTGCCGCCGCTTGCTTGCTGGGATTGTGGCTTCGAATCCCACCAGAGGCATGGATGTTTGTCACTAGTGATAGTTGTGTTTTGTCTTGTAGAGGCCTCTGCTTCGAGCTGATCATCTTTCCAGAGGAGTACTACAAAGTATGGTGTGTCCAGTGAGTGTGTTTGCGAAGCCCCGTAAGGGGGGGGGGCCAAGACCCGGAATCGGGTTAATGCGCCACAGGAAAGAAGATTCCTTAATTTGAAGCTAAATGACCTCAGTTACTGGGAGCTCCATTACATAACCAAAGATCTAAAAAATATAACTTTTAATAAATGAGAGGAATTGTTGCTTTAAAAAAGCCGTCTGCGGTAAAGAAATACAAGAATTTTGGGAATCACGGAAATTTTACATCCACGTTAATTTTAATATAAGAATTCAAATTGTGGAACTTTTTTTTGAAACAGGCTGTAATAATAAAAGGATATTGATAACAGTTTATAGAGAGTCTCCAGCATGTAATATGACTGCCACGGGTTACATAAAGTATCTGTGGTCAAAAGGGAGGAAACAAGGGAATAATGATGACATAAGAGTACAGGAGAACAAAAAGAATGTATTACATAAATTATTAAAAACCGGAAAATTTTGATCTCATAAATTTTTCCCTTTATAAAAGAGGGATTTGAAGGAGAAAAACTGAAATATCATAAAAAGAACTGGCTATTTCTATTGTGTTCTTGTAGAATTATGTAGGATTAGTAGTGGCTACGAAGTTTCAGTGGGACCTGATAATTACGTTGCGTTTTGTTACATATGTATACGTAATTTCACGCTTAACTTTATTGGTAATCAATGGATGCTCTGCAAGCAACAATAACAACCTGTACTAAATAGAACCTGCAAAGAAGTCAGAGTTTGAGAAGTACGTTTTCATAAAATGGAAACAAGCCCAAGTAAAATCTAAATGGCAGAACTATAAGTTGCCCATGAGACCGATGGGGCAAAATTACCATTCATATACACATGCGGTAGTTCTAGTTACTATAGACACGTTGTGTACACAACACTTCCAGATTGTCTTCTTCGATACGTATAAAAATTATCGAAGCCGTAATATCGTTTATGACGACGAATAGGAAACGTGCTTTATCGTTCAAATACAAATTACGCACAGGAATTAAGAAGACCAGGTTAATGATCCTGTAATAATTCATGATTTAGGCTAATAAGATACAATAGTTAAATAAGAAATATTGTATTTATGAAAGAGGGATTTTCACGTGGAATAAAAACAGAGTTATTCACAATATTCAGAGACTTTTGTAAAGAGAACTCTCACTGGTATCCTTGGCAACACATCCGTTGTAATTATCAGACTAATGAATCATCCGCAATTATGGATATCACCAGCTTCATTCTTCGTTTTTTTCTGAGGTAATTGCAAAGAAGCTGAAATTCGTTAAGGCTATTAGGATATATTTCTGAACCCTGTACATAACCAAGTACTTTTCGTACGTAAAAATTGCATTCCGTTTTATCAGTCTTATTGTACATGACGGTAAAGACAATTTAAAAAAAAGAAGCCGCTTTGGACAAGAAATTCATCCGAATTAAAAGGACAGACAGACGGCATATTTCAGTCAAATAGATGTTTACGTGTTTGGGATTTCCAGGTTTCAAGTCCGGAACTAGTGACTGGTTACACTTACTAATAGTTTTAGTGCTATTTGTCAGTTTTTTCGGATACTTTCGGCTTAGCACCCTTAGTTAGGCTACGAATGCTTCCTAATACTATATTGTCCTTTTATTACGCAGTAATAATTCTGCATTCGAAGTTATATGTTCTGAGTTTTGTTAAGTTATGGTGAAATAAATATACGCACACAAATTTGCATGGAATTTGTTAATCAGGAAACACAACACAAAATTATGATTATTAATTTCTTTCCTTTCGACACAGAAATTAAGAATCGAATGATGCACTACATACATGTTATCATGATAAAAAATACGACTTGTGTTATTTAAGCTTGTCAATGGGCACCATTAAAAGACGTTTTAGTTGTCCATTTCACTACGAAATGAAAGCATATGACTTTAAAATTCACAGTGATCTCGTTATTGTACCTTCGTTCCGAAATTAAAATTTCACCATTCAATAACATTTTCGAAAATTTTGTATGTGTGATTTCGTTCCAGTCAACCTATATTCACATACCGTCTCAATAATTGTAGTGGAGGGATATATATAAAGCAAGGCTCTTCTAACCCCACTGAATTCATGGCTCTTAAGACCAGATATTTTCCTTCATTTTGTTTCAGAAGCTTATAATTTTAAATCGTCACTACTGTTGAGGGGCCACCGTTCATAACTAAATCAAACAACAATTCTTCACCTGATAATATTGTGTACTGAGTTAGAAGTTAGACAGGGAGAGCTACGAAAAATACAGCCTAACTTTCCTACCTTCTCTAAATCCCATGTTCAGCAAACTTTGACATGTACTTCTGAGTTCCTCTTACCTCTAAAGTGAGTGGGTTTCGATGGTCAGAAATAAGTCTACCTAGTGTAAAGTACAGATTAAGAGGTCACACTGTTACAAGTTAGGTGTCGGGTTATGGAGCAGATAATAATGGCTTCATCTCTGGCTAGTGTGGCGTTTCGCAAAGTGTACACCCGCTCCAAACACGTACACGTGGAACTGCGCAGAGACGTTCCGTCATTCAAACCGAGTGCCAATGTTTTCCAAATAGGCAGAAAGGATGCAGAAATTTAATAGATGCTTTTATAAATATTTCATTTTGCGTATCGTCTGTAAAGAAAAATCTGTACTTCCAATGTGGTTCGTAACTTATCCCTTATTTCAAGTTACTAACAGTTTTTATTAATCAAAACACAACAAAAAGTAATTCTTCGTGGCTTAAAGCAGTGGGCATGGAATTAAAGTGTTTCATTAAAGCAAAGTCTTGGTGGATAAATTTAATCTGATAGTTTGGAATAAAATTATCATATTTTTCAAATTTTAAGTAAAAATTATATCGTTTCAAGCACTAAACTTCCAAACATAAATTTCATATTTAATACACAGCACAGTGTGCTTCTCTTAGAGAGTACAGCAGGTTCAGCTTTATCGAGAAAGAATCATTGCTAATTGCAAAGCAACTTGGAGCACCTAAATATATTGCGGGGCAAAACGCAAGGAATTTTTAAGTTTAAACCAGGCAGTAAATATGTTTACCAAGAGCTGCGAGCAGTTGAATATGAACATAAATCTATAATATATGACCCAGTATTAGTCACTCAAATACAATCAGTATTTAAAAACCATATCTATAGAGACGTTCATCTTTAAAGAAATTCGTTACGTTAAATAAAGCAGATCAGATCTACGAAAAAAAATCTTACACTTTCGTTCCCCCTGCTTTGTGTAGCTACATATTATGTTTGAATGTAAGACACAATTTTTATTGTTTTAGTTGCAAACATTTATTAAGATGGGATTACTTTAAACAGGATATTCAACCTCGTGAGTCACTTCTTGCCTACAGCCAGTCTCTCCAAGAAATGCCAAAGTATCTTATAGGGCAATATGTATTTAATACTCGCCTTATTTTCATTGTTACACCGTGCATGTTGTCGAGTTACTCAATTAATATACCAACTAATGCACTTAAATAAAAGTTACACATTAAAACACTAAAATTGCTCCGACATGTGCAGGGCACTCTTCGCAACATAACCTTACACAACACGGCATGCTGTCACAACACCCTATTAGTACAACGAAGTTAATCAGTGACTATTTTTAATGTGACTTTAGCAAGGAAAATATAGCTCCCTGATGGTGGTCTTAGGACCGAAACATATCGTAGCAATTTTAGTGTTTTAATGTGTAACTTTTATATAAGTGCATTAGTTGGTGTATTAATTGAGTAACTCTGCCTTATATTGCAAAACTGAGAAATCATTACTTCTTAAATGAAAGATGTAAATTTATGTTATGTTAAGCTCAAATGTTTTGGTTCATGTTTAGTTGAGTTCAGATTCTGCTTGCAAATACATTGGTTTCACTGAGAGTAAAGGTTGAACAACGTAAGACAATGGGATTTCCACTAATTTTGCCACCTTTAGAGTCAGATTAAAGAAAATTAACCAGAAGATGGTTCTGCTACTATATTTTAGTAAACTGTATAAAACTGTGTATATCAGGGGTTTTGTAATTAAAGCAAGTACACGTCATGTCACTAACACGTTTGGCGTAAGTTATACTACAGACTAAATCTGAGAACCTACATGTTACGTTTTGAAGATTTTACTACTCCAGGGAAAAGAATGTGAAAAAACTTTAAGCTAAAAATCTTATATTTACACTTCCCAAAGTAGGTAAAAAGTGTTTTACAATCTGCCTGTACGTCTTTACGTGTTATAATATAAGAACTAAGCAAGTATATCTATAAACTATTATTATTTTACGGTCTTTTGATTGTACTGTAAACTGTACCAACACGGCGCTTGGGAAGACTGAAAATACAGCTCATGAGGTCAAGAGGGACGGGCTGGCAGAGAGAAATTGTTATGAAACTACCAGAAATTGGGTTTTTTGAGAGATTAGTTACGGTTGTTTGCATAAACAGGACCTTCTTCAATTACCGTAGAGCGCAAGCAGGAAAAGAGTTTTGTCTGTGCGACTAGCTTCCCCTGCAATTTTTCATGTGTGGTGTGGTAGAGGAACGACAGAGTCTGTGTGCGGCTAGTCCTTTTCCTTGCACTCACAGACCCGAGCAAAGTGGGCGGGATTATGGGACATAAACGGGAAACATTGCAGTGTGCATTAACCACTGACCGCCGCGTTACCGGGGCACAATATATAGCAAGGTCTGCAGGAGATTAATATTGTTACCATAAGGCTCACTACTGAGCAACACTGTTTGAACTCCTGTCTGAAAATGTGTGACCTTATTTCACTGTAACAAAGCACAAGTTAAACTTTTGATGGTTCCAGTTCAAATTAATGTCTCAAATTTGTTCGAAAAAACCTAAGTTATTTAAAGTTCAGAGTCTCTTTATTTCACATCTGTGAAATGTGCAGTTTAAAACCAGAAGTTTTACATAAAATTGCATTCGTTCTATACAAGTGGAACTGTAATGACACATTATTCACCACAATAGACAGATGATTCAAATTTTTATTCTAAACAAGAAAAGTTTTAAATTTTTAACTAATTTCCGAACAGCTATCTAGCAGACTTAATGTCTTCAGTCTCCTATATTTTAACTGCCCTAATTCAGTGGTTAAGAACATACAGTATACGGTTTATTAAAACTTTATAAATAAACTGACTTTTGTTTTGCCAAAACCGAGAACATAAATTGAGTACCATTTTTTACAATACGAGTAGCAAAATTTATTTTGAACACTCACCAGTACCCATAGCCGTAAAAAACAGCACTTCGGTACCTGGTAGCATTGTGAACTCGTTAGATTGGTTGTAATTTTGGTTCCCTATTTTTAGTAATTTTTTTAACTTCGAAGGGTGAGTTCATCATCTAGAACCTTGCAATTTAAATTGCTAGGCCGTTAACAAATTATGAATTTACACGCCGTAGAAGAACAAAAATGCAGCATAATAACTGGTAGGAAGAAACGAGCTAAACTCAGCACAAGCTTAAGATTTCTTAACGACTCTAAAACGGGAAACACAAATCTCAGACACGAGAATCAGTTTTTGTTTGAAGAATATACTTCAAATATTTGTTACTACTTACCAGAATTAGTGTGAAACTTTATAAACTTACTCCATTGTGCTCATAAAATTTCATTCTTCCATAATGTTACGTACCGGAATTATTTTTGGTTAATGACTGAGAAAAGGACGTTGGGGAAAAATCCTTAAACAAGCAACGATAGAAACCGTAGGCTTTTATACAAATCTTATTCGCAAGGCCATATGACGTAAATGATAATTATTTTCAGTCCACTTCTTGCTAGCGCGGAATTTGAAGACAGTAATATTACACATACAACACTTCTTTGTATACAGCAAGCAAAATGTATAACTGCAGCACTGAGGGTAGAAATTTAACATAAATAGTTGTCTGGCTGGTGTGGGGTGGAATTTGGGTTAAAAACGTTACACTGGCAGTCTTAGTATGCACGGTGTGTGTTAGCCTCCATGTATCTTGAAACCACTCTTGTTTGTGGTCTGAGTAGACCTATAACTTTATGGAGACTAATATTTTACGGATAACAGTAATGGGTCCCTTTTGTCTACTGAGGTGCAAAATATATATTTCTTTCCGGGGGGAGTCACACAATTTTACCAGATGAAACATAAAAGTATACCTAGGAAGAATAAAAGAACGCGGAAAAATGGTATGTACAAATTAACTCTCTCTTTTTATTTCTTTTCCTAAGGCGTGTGCCTATTAGAAATATGAATGCAACGTTAAATTTAAAATGCCTACAAATGTTGTTCTCAGAAGCAAGAAGAAAGCTTACACTCTACGTGCAACTTGCATGTAAACACAAATCTTAATATCATTTCGGAGTAAGTCGCAGCTGGTTGAAAATTTCTCCTAACCCAGAAGAAAAGTGTGAATCATCTCGCAGCTGCAAGCCTTCGTGCAATAAGATGGTCGAACTGCCTTTGTAACAACTGCTAGGCTCTTTGTGTTGTTTGAGTTTTGAGGCAGTCGAGGATTCAAACGGATATGCTGCTTGTAATAATAGCGGAAGTAAAGTAGAAAGAAGAGACGTTGAAAAATGGCTGTCGCTCAAGGGTCAGGCTTAGAAAAGAACAGATACCTCCCTGTTAAAAATCAGAGTAGCAAAGAACAAGGAAACAGCAGCCACTTGCGAGAGTCCTGCATGAGCCCTTGATGTCTGAAATATCCGAGTCCATATATAAGCTGTTTGTCATTAATTATCGTCATTTACACCGTCAGCGTGACGTGAATATATTACTTGGAATCGTCGAAAATGTTGTGTTCGTTGGTAATTGTGACAAACCGAAAAAGGAAATTTCCAAAAATTGTATAGTTTCTATGGACTGCATTATACAGCTGATGTTTAAAAGTCGTAATTCATCGACAAATCCCTTACACTTTGTTGGGCCCTGAAGACTGTCAGGCATTCTGATTTACGATTGAAGACGAATGGAAGAAAAAGATAGTTTTACGTACAAAAATTTGACTTCTAGGCTACTTAGTATCACATTATCAAGTATCGTGACCTCATATCAAACTAATACCGAAATAAGTACTGCATAGGGTTACATTTGCACTCAACGGTTAGAATACATGACACAGCATTCAGACAAAAGCAACAAGGAACAAAACTACATAGGCCCATGTAGCTCTTGACCAAACTGCACAGGATAACTTCCTTGATGATCCCATCTCAAAACTCTATGCTCTAATAGCTTCAGTTATTGTCTAAATTTCAACTTACCTAAAATGTGCAAATATAGTAAGCGGAGAAAGTATTGTACTGTACATTATTTAGGAAGCACTTCAAGTATAAGTAACGCAACTGACGTCATAATAATAATAGTAATAATAATAAAAAAACTATTACGCGACAAAAATATTGAAAACCGAGACAGATAGCAAGTGCAGACTTTGCCAACAATTTGATGAGACAATAGACCACATAATATCAGCGTGCCCAATACAGGCTAAAGAACAGTACATTAAAAGACATGATAAAGTGTGTGTACAACTACACTTCAACATATGCAAGGAAACAGGGGTACAATTGAACAAAAAATTCTGGTATGAACATGTGTCAAAATCAATAGAAACAAGTCAAGGAGGTAAGGTAACTATTTTGTGGAATCAACAAGTACAAAATGACAGAACTACCCCCAACAACAAACCATACATCATAATCCGTGACAATGAAAAGAGAACATGTATGTTAATAGACGTTGCAATCTCAGGAGACAGAAATATGATTAAAGGAGAAGCCGAGAAGATTCTAAAATATAAAGACCTTACAAGAGAAATACAGCTCATGTGGAATGTAAAATCAAAGGTGATACTAGTAATAATAGAGGCGGGGCGACTGGGACTATTTCAAAGTCATTTAGAAAATACGTGAGCAACATACAAGGAAAATATGAAGTCAAGGAATTACAGAAAACAGCCACATTGGGCACTGCACACACATTTCGGAAAGTACTAACGTAAAAATACAACAGATTCAACACTGAACCAAACGATATAAGCACCATGAATAGTAACAACAGAAGAGCTGCAACATTGTATTCCATAGGGACATAGTTTGTCTCAGGAATATAAGTATAAATACCCTGCATAAAGGAGATGATGATGATTATGATGATAATAATAATAATAATAATAATAACAACACCAAAATTTTAGGACGTAAATATAGTGCAGTCTACTTCTCCGAGTCAGATTTTTGATGCCCCATATCGTACTAGTTGATACTTTAAAAACTTATTTTAATTCTTAAATGAGAGGAAAAGCTTTGATTTATGTACATTATAATTCAGAAGTAAAGAGGCGGGCAGGCTTCAGCCTGGTAACCGTGCAGCAGGCTGAAGCCTGCTACACGGATACCACCCCAACCCAGCCATACCGAAACTCCAACACACATCGAAACAAGAACACACGACCAATGTGGTGATAAAATAGAAAAGTCGCAGGGTCCTGCTGATGGATGTATTAATGTCCGAAACATGTTTAGAATAGAAGAAGTGAAATAAAACCTAATAACTAGTGACATGAAGTTGGTCTCTTATTCTTCAAATATTTACAAGGTAAATGGAACACATGTACAGTCTTTTCATGCAAGTTCATTATTTAACACAAAAAAAATCACGTTTTTTTTTTTCGTTTTGCCTGTCGCTTGTCTTCCATAGTAGGGGCATCCCTTGCCAAAATCCAGCAGTAGTCGGCGAGCATACCACAGTTCCGTTTCCCTTGATATTTCTTCTGAATTGAAGAAATGTCTTGATGGAAACGTTCTCCGTGTTCATCACTCACTGCAACACAATTCTCCGGAAAAAAAATCCAAATGCGAGTGGAGGAAGTGTATGTTTAGTGACATGTTGCAGCCTAATTTCTGGCAGCTCTGCGAAAGGTTGTTTATAAGCTCATCATAGTTTTGAGCTCTTCTGTTTCCCAAAACTACTTTTACTACAAATTTAAAACTGTCCCAAGCCGCCTTTTCGTCGCCTTGAAGGAGCTTGTCGAAGCATTCGTCCTTGATAATGTCTCATATTTGTGGACCAATGAAAATACCTTCTTTCAGTTTTTCCGCACTTAGTCTAGGGAACATTTCTCATAAGTAAGTAAAGGCAGCTTCTTCTTGGTTCATGGCCTTTACAAAATTTTTCATCGGACCAAGCTTTAAATTCATGGATGGCAACAAAGTTTTACCGGTTCCACTAGTGGTTGATTTTCCACATTTATGATTCCTGGTTCCAGGGATTTTCTGGCCGGCCAATATTTTCTTGAGTAATGAAGAGACCGAACTCTGCTGTCCCATTCACAAATGAAGCAGCAATATTTTGTGAATCCTTGTTGTGGCCCTAGTAGTAAGCAATCACTTTTAGGTCACCACAGATTTGCCATTTGAATTTATCGCAATTAATGGCTTCCATCAGAATCTTCATGTTCTCATACGACTCCTTATTATGCACTGAATGACCAACAGGAATAGAAGGTAGGGTGTTGCCGTTGTGAAGGAGAACTGCTTTGAGACTCAACTTAGAAGAGCCTATAAAGAGTCGCCAGTCCAGAGGATTGTGATTAATATTGAGTGTTTGCATCAGGCCATCAATATCAGTGCAAGCAACAAGGCCCCTTTCCGTTTTAAAGAAATGAACTAGATCTTCTTGCCTTTTACGATACACAGAAATCATTACTAATCATCTAGGAGCGCAGTGCTGACACCTGTATCCGTTCCCAAGTAACTATTTTACGCATTAAGCCACACTTCATGTATCACGACAGCTAGAGCCAAGAATTGAATTCAAAGGCTATATTTGGTTTCAGCACGTTGAATTGAAGAGGAATCAACTGTTTTGGTTACGGATACTTTTCGTGTGTTGACCAGTGTTATTATATTGCCTACGTTACTTTGTATACATACTACGTAACAGTACAATACGTATATCGTACTACATCGGCAATCATAAGTTATACATTTGCATGATCTTTGTAGTTCAGCTTTTCGGTAATTGAAGGAAACCACATTCCTGTTCAACTCGAAATATCGGGATTTTCTTGTTTATGCAGAAATCCCACAGAGACGAAGAAGCTTGTAGAACTACATACACACGCTTTCCTTCAGAAATGCGTGAGATATGACGTGAGATCGTTATCTCGCTCTTCTAATCTGAAGGTATAGTCCTATGGTCACTTGTATACATCGAATGTGTGGTTTAGGAGTGGGGCAGGAAGAAACACTTCTGCCCCTAATAACCATCGGACCCCGTGTCCTTTCTTTCCTGACCACACTTAACTCGCAGCAGTTTAGTACGAAGTGTCTTGAGCTGAGTACTCTCCTTGAATAGTTCAGGATTTATTGCATTCTTGGTGGTTTTAAATACTATGAAGCGCTTACAGTCATTGTTTAAGGTAGCAAGGTACACCTGTTACTGCTGTTTATACAACCAATATCCATATAAGAGATTAAAAAGTGACCAAATAATTTTCCTACGCAGATAAGAAAAATTAATTCAATACTTTTGTACTGCTGGATTATAGAAGCAGAATGAAAATTTGGTAAAGTAATATTAATTTGCCACTTTAAAATCTCAATTAACTTAGTACAATTCTCAAGGAAAATTTTCCTTACAGTTAGTTATCAAATTCGATAACACTCTTGCATTATTAATCAATAGGTTCACGGGGTTTTACGTACATATGGCTCTTGCCAAGAGAAGAAAATTTTACTGGCAACGGCAACATGTAATATGAAGTACACTTTCAGCTCTTCACAGCGAAGTATTTTGTCACTCTCTGCCTCCTCCTCTGTTTCATCGCATGTCACTGCCTATTACTCGTCACCATTCCTTCTTACTGCCTCTCTCTACTCATTTGCTATTCCACTATTTTGTAAATTGTAGCTGCAAAGTTCTCCCTTCTCATTATATCATGAAGCATTCTAAATTAGTACTCCAAAAGCAAAGCAGTTTTTTCGTTCCTGTTTGTTTCTTTATTAACTAAGTTCACGGCCTTTTACCCTCCTCAAACCCGTAAAGTAATTAGCCAATTAAATTCAAATGGCGTAGAGGAAGAGAACGGGAAATGGTTAAGGAAAGAGGAGGGAACGAATGTACAAGAATGAGAGTGTCTGTGCAGAGAAACCCCGAATTAACAAGCCGACATGCAGTGTCGTCCTCTTATAATTAATGCTCGTATGTAAGACAGCAATAGAACAGATCAAAGATCTGAAGTTCATGCCAACAAGCGCCAAACTATCTAGGAGAAATTTCTAGTTTTATAAGACTTAGTATTCATAATAACAGCTGTGAAAACCTCACACTCAACAAAGTAAATTTCATGTGGATTATCAGCGGTGAATGCGAAAATGTTGCAAACAGTTACAATGTACAGAATGTTGATAGGCGGCTGTAGCGGAAAAGATGGGGTGTCTGTCAGCGGATACAAAATATAGGATTACATCGTTAGACAGAATGACTTCACAAAAATTTATATTTTCGATTGGTATTTTTGGTCGTATAATAATCACAAAATAAATTTATAATTTTATTACTCCTACAATAAGAATCACAATACGACATATTTAGAGTGAACTGGTATTGCTCAGAAAATTTAGGCAGGTCATAGTAACACAGTCATGAAGCATGATTAAACGACATAGCCTAGTAAAAAAATTACCCAAATTTCTGAATATCCCCACACAATAATCAAATTAATGAATAACATTTTATTATGAATATAAAATTTTATAAGATTTCGCATATAAAAATTTACACACTACTTATCTTACCGATGCATAAGAAACTTAGCAGCACAGAATATTTTAGCGTATGTTCGGTGATGTGTTTGTAGTACATCTCCCAAAGGCTCGTTGACATAAGCTAGTGTAAAGTGTATGAAATGATGCAACTAGTCTATGACAATGACAGACGAGAGAGAATTTTAGTTGTGACATTCTGTAAACCAGTGTGAAGAAGGCGAATTACTGATGGCTGAACGAGGCACAAAATCATAGTTACTGAATTTGGAAGGTAGTCAGTGCCGCCGTTCGTGATCTAGAGCCAACTGTTAGGGCTTAATTTTATACAGATTACCATGCATGTTTGTGACAATGGTAATGATCTTGTGACCAAAATATGTCCGGCTAATTTGACTTTCAGGTGACCGTGCATCATGACAAATTCTTATAATGAAACCAACTAGATGCACTAATTCCTCAAATTTATTTTTGGAATAAAAATCTACACGTTTCGGACAGTTCCTATGTCCATCATCAGGAGTTCTTCACTGTACACACAACAATGGTGTATGTCATACAGTTATGGTGACAGCTTTCTCGCAAGCTGTCAGCAAACCTGTATGACATATGCCATTGCTGTGTGTACAGTGAAGAATCCTGATGATGGACAGGAACTGTCCGAAACATGAAGAGTTTTATTCCAAAAATAATTTAGAGAAATTAGTGCATCTAGTAATTAACCAACTTGATGCACAAAATTTTTTGTTTTACATTAAGATTATTTTATGCCTGTACATGTTTCGAGCACATGTGCTCGAAACATGTACAGGCATAAAATAAACTTATTGTAAAACAAAACATTTTGTGCATCAAGTTGGTTAATTACTGAGATAAATATACTGAGATGCACGGCTAGCAAAACGTCAAAATTATTGCATCTAGTTGGTTTTATTACACGAATGTCCGGCTAAATCAAGACCTATACCAAATATTATAGTTGAATTTAGTTGTAACAAAAACTATTACAAGAGATGATTAAACTGTAGAGTAATTGCAGACTGAAGAGCAGAAAATTACTTTTAAAACATTTCTATTAAAAGATCAATGACAGGTAAATTCTAAATTTTGAAAATTGTAAACTTTAAAAAATACTCAGAAACAAGAATCGTCTCTTTTAAAAAAAATAACAGGAAAATAATATGTCCTGTCTGATTACGTAAAGTGAATGAACTTTCTACTTCTGATATTACATGGAATGTAGAATTTTAGGAAAGTGCTTGTAAATGTTAAGTGTAGCTACGAAACATTACTAGCATGAAATGATAAATTTTCAAAGTTTTTTTCGTTTATTCCAATTTTTATGAAATAAATCTACGGATGTTATTGGGTTTCATGCAAAATAATTGTTTATGAATTCAAATTTATTTATACATTTTTATAAATTCCAACAGAAGTGTATATATTTATAAGTACGTATTGACACGTAGAAGGCCATTCATCTTTATTACGTGCTTAGCCAATATTATACAAAATTTCTTCAGGAAATTTCAGACTATTTTGGGTATATTTATGGTTGTTTTAAAATGGTAGGTAACCTTGAGTGTCCATCATTTCTTATAATAAAACGAACTAGATGAATTAAATTCTCAAATTTATTTTTGGAATAAAACTCTCTCAGCAATCCTGTATGACACATACCATTGCTGTGTGTACAGTGAAAAACTTCTGAAGGTGGACAGAGGAACTGTCCGACACACGTAGAGTTTTATTCCAAAAAGAAATTTGAGAAATTAGCTCATCTACTTGGTTTTATTATAAGAATTTATCACAATGCACGGTCACCTGAACGTCAAATTTTCCATCACTATTACAATATGACAGTAGGTTTAATACCCAAAGTCTCTACATACTGATCAAAACTCCCCCCCCCCATTTCTGTGGCGCTTCCAACCGATTCCTGGTCATGTTCTTCCCCTACGAAGGCTTCATGATCACACTCATTGAGGACGCCACAATCGGTAGGACTCCTCTGGACGAGCGATCAGCCCAACGCAGAGACCTCTACCGGGCAACACACAACAATCACATGACACAAATACCCATGCCTTTGGCGGGATTCGAACTCACAACACCTACAAGCGAGCTGCTTACAGACCCACGCCTTAGATTGTGTGATTCTCGCACGTGATTACTTCGCTAAACTTCGTTAATTGACTGATTTATGTAACGAAGACAGAATGTGTTCTGTGTGTGCTGTAACACTTCACATTTAGTTCAAATTCGGTTTGATATTAGTAGTGTGCTTGGTGTGCTTGGTGCTCAAAGTATACGTAATTAAATATGGTTACTTGCCAAGACGAGGGTACTGGACGTCAGTTTACGCCCCAAAGCATCTACGACTGTAATGTCCAGACTTGCTGCTTGTAAGTCCTAGTCATGAATCTCAGCTGGGTGATCGACACCAAGACGGACACACCGACTGTCAGTTGCAAAGTAATCTGGAACTAGTTTTTAACTTCCTAGTAGTACATGCCAAGTGCACCTGCAGTATTTGTAAAAGTGTACTTTCAGGATGTTAAATTCAAATTTTATGTTAATAATACAGCGCATGTCCGCAAAATTAATACATCAAACAACAAACCCAATGAAAATAAAATTCATAGCATGTATTCAACTCCTATATACGGTACATCTTCAAAGGGGTGCCACGTTGGGGGAGTTTCAGACCAAAGGAATATAAACCTAACACGTTAATCTAGATTAACACATCATAAATTGCGTTTAAGTGTGTTTGTTTGTTGATTTATTAATTGTAACAATATCCACTATGTCTGTAATATAAAATTTGCTAATACCCAACAACTAAAAGCTGTCTCTTACTGTAAAAACAGGAAGGAAAACTTTACAAGTCTAACGTAGGTGTTACCTGGATTAACGTGTTGGATTTGCATTTCTTTGTTTTAAAACTCCCTGAGGATGGCACCTCGGTAACGAAACTTGAAGGAGGTTAGTCCTGGTTTGAGTTGAATTTTATTAAATGCGCTTGTTGGATGAAAAATTAATGTTGAATTCAAATTGCTTAAACATATATTTTCTGTATTCACCGAAAATAACATTGGCAGGACTTGCAACACGAAGGGAGATGCAATTGGCACGGAATTTTAGCTGTAGAACCTGACTGGCTACCACTGTAGATGGAATTATTGCTTCAAAATGGTAATTAATAAGAGAGAAGAAATGTCTGGCTCATTTGGCTGTGTGTTGCGAACATGACATTGAACACTGGCGTTCAATGCACAAGGTGGCGGTAGCTATGTTCCTGTCATGACTCAGAAGAGCAGTCACCGATATGTTAGCGGGTACATCTGGGTTTGAACTCAGAGCAGACTCTTGGGTGTTTGTGGTTGACAGTGTGGAACGGGACAGGTTTCTCTCCCAGTTCCTCAGCAGCCCCCTTTTAATATTATTCCACCATTTTTCCATAATTAAACATTCACCTAACACTGACAGTGTATATTCTTAACAGCTGACTGCGTAGGTAAACACATCTTTCTTCTCTGTCCCTATCTGTTTTACACTACGGGACCTTTGTTGCGGAGCTGTGCTACAATTAGCACTCGACCAAACTAGGCTCCATGGAGTTACCTAGTCAGTTACCTAAAGATACTATTTACCATTCTTGTCGATTGGTAAGTAGTTTCCGTGGTTTCAGAGGATTCTAGTGCCCCTATCTTCAGAGAAGTTGGTATTAACCTTAATATTCATTAACAAAACTGTAAGATATTCAAATCTATACATTAATTGTTTAGCATAATAGAAAAGAATTTCAAAATCGAAGGAGATTTGTCATTCGTATACATATTCTTGTCAATTTTGAGAGTTGGGAACCAATTGTATACTGAAGGCAGACGATTTCAGTGAATCGTCGGAAGAGAAAATCCGTACCTTTTAATAGTGTTTCCGACACGCTGGTAGTCAGCAGAGCTGTTCGACAGAACGTTTGTTTCCTGAACGGTAGCAAAATGTCTTTCAGAAAGGAAAGGCTGATAGCTTGTTTCCAGGCAACCTCATTGTTACTGCTATTGTTGTCCGGGAGCTGAAAAATGAAGGTGGTTCAGATTGAATGAAAGGAATGGAAGACTAGGAGCCGACTGACTGTACAGAAATAACTGCCTTTTACTGGAGGCGAAGAATAGAAACACGACTGAGAAAACGAAGGAATGAATGTGTGTGTGTGTGAGTGGGGGAGGGGGGGGGAGAAGACAGGCAGAAAAGGAAGGGGATTGAAGAAATCATTTTCTTTTGAAAAGTTAATGGCTACATATGAACTATACAGTTCTCGTACCAGGAAACATCGTATCAACTGTCAATAATTGACGTTGTGAAATTCTTGCAATGACTAAAAATATAGCAAAAGGTACACTGACACAAATGCTGCACCATAGAAACTGGTTGTTCTGTTTTCCTTTCATTTAAACGCAGGATTTCATTAGTGTCATTCACCAGTACAGTAATCTTGTTTCAAATTAAATCCGACAAGTAAAGCCCTCGTTAAGGAACCATTAATCGCACAACTAATCAAGAAATTCGGCGTAGGTCTGCGGCCGCTTGCCTGCTGAGATTGTGGGTTCGAATCCCACTGGGGTCAAGTCTGTCTGTCTGTTGTGAGTGTTGTGTGTTGTTAGGTAGAGGTCTCTGCGACGAGCTGATCACTCGTCCAGAGAAGTCCTACTGACTGTGGTACGTCGTTGTGTGTGATCTAGAAAACCTCGTGAATGAGGAGGCCCTGGCCCACTGGGGGGTTGTCGCGCCAAACTATAAAAACATCAAGAAATTCACTGCATATTATCCGGCCATTTCTAGAGTATTAAAGAGCTGTCTTCTCGCAGCAGAGGTTTGGTTTCGACATGTTATAAGCCCAAAAGGATTTGTGTCAACAAAGAGGCACTAGACAGGCTTTTCTCTGAGTATTTCGGCTCTTATCGATCCACGCCTTTTCAACAAACCTGCATACTAATATACAATTTACCTAAAAAGATTCTGCTTAAGCTTAATCTTGTCGTTAATCGGAACAATGTGACACTCTTCATTTAGACGAAATTCTCACACCTAACATATTTGACACATTCCCCACTCCTCTTATCATCCTTTTATCACTCCAGTGTTATATGGTGACGACCTATTGCCCTGCTTTCAGCATATGAGCCTAGGGACGTACTTTCATTGTGGCTATGAAAGAATCGATCTTTTGTAAGACTGAAATACGTGTCGATATTTTAATTATAATAAGAAAAATTAAGAGATAATTATTATAAGGCCTTTTAAGCACAGCATTTATTTAGTAGACGTGCCATCCTGCTGAACGTCTGAAAACTGCATTTTGCCTAGGAACTTCTTTTCTGAGGTTTGTGTGATGTTCAAACCAAGCAGCATTGTAAAATTTCCCTTTCTGCTGGAATCCTTATAGGTTCTCTGTGAGGTACTCTGGATCATTAACTGCAGTTTAGATGAACTAAATGATTCGGAAGGCTACAAACAGTACTTGAATAGAGGCATCACGATGTGCTTGGATACGTGTTATGATATTAATCGTGTACGTCAGCACAACTGTTTTTATTACACAGGGTAATTATGTAGGCTACGTGTTTCGAATATTGAACAGTCATCTTCAGGCCTATTCTTTACGGGTTAAGTTACAGGATGCTGTGCACACATTGGGATCCCCGTGTGTTCACATCAGTGAAATACTTAAGCCAGATCATTTATCTAGGAAAGTAAATGTGCGAAATGTGTAATTAAGTGGGTAAAATACATTTAAAATTCTTTTAAAAGTAGTGTATTAGCATTTACCGGTTAAAAACAGGTCTCGTTGCGGGACCTGTTTTTAACCGGTAAACTAGATAAATGATCTGGCTTAAGTATTTCACTGATGTAAACACACTGGGATCCCAATGTGTGCACAGCATCCTGTGACTTAATCTGTAAAGAATAATCCTGAAGATGACTGTTCAATAGTCGAAACATGTAGCCTACATAATTACCTTGTGTAATAAAAACAGTTGTGTTGACGTACAATATTAATATCATAATACAAACAATAATATAGCTCACTGACAATCTTTTTAATTCACCATTTAAAGTAATCCGTTTTTGCAGACTCCCGTGTCATTTATACTTATGGTCCATAAGTTTGAAATGGTTTTGTTTTATAATACTTGTAGGCTAACACGAGTAAATGCGTTGCATTCACTGTAGAACCTTAAGTACATGCACACTTTGTACTTGAGTGGTGGTAAGTTTACCGCGAGACTTATCTTAAAGGAAGATATTTTTCTTTCACACGGTAGCGCTCTTCTAGGAAAAGACACCTCATAGTTTGGTAAACAGATACAGACGTGTCTAAAAAAGTTGATTCCCTTCTCATCAACTCAGACTGGACTTTTCTGCTCTTTCCTCAAGATCTTTTTACTTCTGTACCAAATTCACAGTGCCAAACCCAAAAGAGTTTAATAATAAGTTTGTCAATTCAGAAAATCTAAAGCCTGAAGTTCTTAAGTTGCAAATATATCTTGATGACAGCCACGTGCATTGAAATGGTGGTGGTAAGAAGAACATTTGAGGCTGACAGAAATAGAGCAGAATGAGAAAATCATGTAATGAGCAGGTTCATAATTTCTAATTTTTTTAAATAAGAGTAATGTGACGAAGTAAATGAAAATGACGTGGGAAGGATACCCAGCGGCTAAGGGCGAGCTGAAAATACAGGGTGATTCAAAAAGATGGACTCAATTGAAGAGTAAACGGCGTCTCAACACGCGTCAGACAGTTGGTTGCGGTATTCCACGTTCTCTGCTCGCTCTACGGGTTGACTTGCGTGGGCTAAGCTCAAACCTCTCTTGAATTCTTCTCACGTTCTCCTCTGATACACGTGGTCGGCCGGAGGTATTGCCTTTACACAGACAGCTTATTTGCTCAAATTGGTGATTCCAACGACAAATGCTCTTCTTCGATGGAGGTTTAATGTCGAAACGAAGACGAAACGCACGCTGCACAGCAGTCGCTGACTCGGTTTTAATGAACTCAAGAAAGCTAAAAATCTTGTGCTACATAGTAGCCATTTTGTTCTCAACTGACGCTGCTGCACGGCTGTGCGCTAGACGAGCGCTCTAGCGATGGTATTTGAAAACGTAGGACTTCTCTTTCAAATATTATGTAGGTCATTCACATACCATGTATAGTTCAGGAACTGTATACGTATAAAATTGAGTTCATTTTTTTGAATCGCACTGTACATACAAAATTTAGTTGGATACAAGGAGGGAACGAAACAGCTTGGGAGAAGTAGGCTTAGATGACACAATGTTATGACCGTTCCTTTAAAAATTAAATCCGAGAAATAGAACAGAATATTTTGAATCATGATAGTTTGCAATGAGAATTTCGTGTAAAGGTGATCATAAATTTGTGGGTTTCAAATAAGGCGTGAATTTTAAGGTTCATAAGTAGGTCATAGATTTATCGAATTGTGTGAAGAATTTTAATAAATTTGGGATCACCCTCATATCATAGAGCAAGTCCTAAATATGTATCGCATAATAGGTTTAGCCTACCGAAGAGGAAGTTCAATTTAATGCACTCTTTTAACTAATTGCGACATTACACCGAACAACACCGCTAAACTTATTTCTTCGTCCCTTTTTATTTTAATCAAAGAGATTGATTACAGTAGGCGATTTGTTACATATGTACGTATATACACAGTGTTTTCGCTTGTTGGTTACATATATTATTACATCCTCTCTACTGGAAACCCACTCAACTTGTACATGGAAATGAAGATTGAGCAGAATGTCAAAACATATTAAAAACCCATTTATTAATTACTGCAACATGATAGTTAGCCAAACGACATAAATCAATCCGCAATCGGCATTGTTATTTAATCTTTATCTGTCTATCATCTCTATTTAGTCTGGCTACTAGACATTCGAACAGAGCTCATTCAATTTATATGGCACCCGCACATGTTCAACTGCATCAATGAACAAAAAGGTGTGACGACACGATTGCACATTATGTCGAACATTTACTGCATGCATTGGGAAATCTATAAAAACCAAAATGGAGAGTGGAGACTGAAGAAAGTTTGCAAGTGTTTGAACGTACTGTGCAAATTGTTTGCGCATCTGCCAATTTCGTCAATAATATTAGACATCAAGACCTGAACCAATAGAAATTAAGAGGGAAAACGGGGGAAGCTGTTAATCTGAATATACAAGCAACACGTTACTCCACAAAGGTTAACACTTACTTACTTACTTACTTACTTACTCCATGGTGCAGAGTTCTTCTTGAGAAGCTAACTGGTTTGCAGCTAGTCAAGAAATTCCCCGCATTTAACGGAACCCGAAGGTTTATTACCGCACTCACAAGCGTCCACCACCTGTCTCTATCCTGGGCTAACCCAACCAGTCCATATACCCACATCCCACCTCCTGGAGATCCATTCTAATATTATCTACCCATCTAAGCCTAGGTCTCCCCACCCTCTCCTCACCCGTACGCGCCACATGCCCTGCCCATCTCATTCTTCTCGATTTTATTACCCGCACAATATTGGGTGAGGAGTACAGATCACTTAGCTCCTCGTTATGCAGTCTCCTCCATTTCCCCGTTACCTTGTCCCTCCTAGGTCCAAATATTCTCCTCAACACCATGTTCTCAAACACCCTCAGCTTCCCTTCCTCTCTCAATGTCAGCGACCAAGTTTCACACCCATACATTACATAAAAGGTTACCACTAAACCAATAAATAATATGATTTAGCAAGGTGCCCTATTTTATTCAAAGAAGCCTTAAGGTTCATAGTCACTCTAAATTATCTCTCCAAGTCACGTTGTTAAGAAAATTTAAGTATATAGTACTGCATAACAAAAATGTCTCTGTATGAAGCTCTGTGCAATCTGAAGTGTCCTCTGCTTTATTCTTTTATTTTGGCAAAGGAATTTCAGGAAAAACTTCCTTTTCCTTGCATGGAAAACATTCACATTAAAGGTATAAAAATTACTTTGCGCAGTATAATTTCGACAAAGAAATAGCTCTTTTTGCTCCCCAAGTTCAAGTACCCTAGATAAGAATTACGTAAAGCAAGATTTACAGTAGAGCTGATCGTGTGTGAGAAGCCTAAGTGCCTCAGACTGGGCAGCTTAATTCTTCATGATGTGGTAGAGATATAAACTGTGTTTCTCAGCTTGAATTTCGTTTTTGACTTATTTCAGAGAAAACACAACTCCGGCTGCGAAATTTCCGTTGAACGTTAAACGCCAAATTTGACAGTTCCCAATTCTAGCTTACATTTTGATAATTAATTCTTCCGTATTTCCACTGCTATGTATTGTGACCTTTGCGAGAAATAATAAAACCACTTTTTCAATAAAAAGAATATGTATATGTCATACTGTTTATGACAACGTTAGAGAATGAATACAGGCTGCAGGATATTTTCGTCTCCTTTTCAAGCATCCAAAATGATCCACACTGCAAAGCATACAACTAGTTATTCATAAATAAAACCTTAATATGTCTATATAGAATGATAGAGTGAGAGATAATAGTTTATTCTTTTGTGTCAAATTAAAGAAATTATTAAAATCGTGAGATCTTGACCTTTTTCTCCTTACGCTCGGCACATATTACGTTGGGTGTTCATTGCAAAAATTGTAATCTGTAATTTATATCACTTCCAAACACAAACAATAAGATTAACACAGAAAATAGACAGACTGACTTACTTAATTTGTACCCGACAATAAAGATATATATCGCAAAGTATAGACAAACACTTTGAAAGTGTGGAAAACATCTAATGTTTGTAAAATCCAGAGCAAATCAAAACCACATTCATGAAAAAATGAAGAGCAGATTGATTTCGGGAATTAATTGCCACCATTCTGTCCAGATTCTTTTTTCTTCCCGTTTACTACTCAAAACATAAAGGATAATATGTAAAAAAATATAATTTTTTCCTGCTATTTTGCATTCTCGCGAAACTTCGTCCTTCACATTGGGGAAGGAAAGTAGGCTGAGGATGTTTAAGGATAGAGATACGAAAATGCTCTTGGGCCTAATACGGGTGGGGTAAAAGGGTAGTGGATAAGACTACATAAAGAGGAGCTTTATGATCTGTAGTCCTCACCAGATAATTTCGTGGTGATCTAATTTCCTAAAATTTGCCTGGGACGGAGGGGGGGGGGGGGGGCGCTGAGAAGAAACTCAAAATTTCTCTGTCAATTTAGACGGTGTCCTAGCACAGAAATGAAACTGCATACTATAGTACATAAATCAGATGCATTACCATTTAATTTCCATTCGTCAGTCACGAAAGAGTAGCCAAATAATAAGTCTTATTCACGCTGGAGGCGACTGGAGAAGATTGATTATCCTGACTGAAGATTCCTAGGATTTTTTTCAGCCCCTCCCCCCCGCGCGGAATGCCGAGAGAAAAACTTAAAATAGGCCAAGCCGTTTCTTAAATAAAGTTTACAATTTTACGGAACGTGATCATCCTTTCATACCTTTGGACGCTGACAATTGACACAGTTTGTTCAAATAATCTGCAATTCGCGCAACAATGAAGGTCCATTGACTGTCCAAAGTGAACTGTATGTAGAATTGTTGTCCTCTTTTAATCAGCTGTTCAGACATCCAAGGGCAATTAACTGTTTCTTAGGGATGTGAGTGAATAGGAAATAGTGCTGGTTAAAGTGAAATGTGCATCCTCTGCAAGGACTTATGCTATCGTTATATGTAAATAAGACAGTACAGAAATTCCTTTGACGAACCGAGATTTAAGAACTATCTACAACAATGAAGACAGCTTCCTAAATGATAAAAAGGAACAGAGTTTTGGTTCATCTTACAACGTTCTGGTCCTGTCTCTCTAGTGTCCATGGGCTGCTAGCAGTAATGTTAGCCCTAGCCTTTGTCTCATCTCGTCACAGGAAAATGACGTTATCTTGGCTGAAGTAGACAATCGTCGCCTTTAGAGAGAGAAAGAAGGGAAATAAAAGGAGATACGAAAGTGAAGAAGATACAGAGTGGCAGCTAGCACAGAACAAGAGAAAAAGGTTGCTTACGTAGTTACAGACGTGCTTCCCCATTGTGTGCCTTTTCATTCTTCTATATATTTTCTCATCTTATTTTATCTTGAATCTATTCTTTTCATCTCCTTTACTCTGTTTTGGCTCACTAGGTAGCAATTTAAAAGAACTAGACGCACTATATTCTTATACGTCTTCACACGTTTTCCAAAATTACACATTTCACTTAAAGATTTATGAAGAGACGAGGAGATGGTAAACAAGTGTTAGTTGTTACTTTACATTGTATCTAGTCTCTTGAGAACATCGTAATGAACTTTCACTTAATACGGCAAGAAAGTAACTCGTTGACTGTTTAAGACACTTTTAAAATAATTAAGCAGTAAAGACTTCCAGACAACAATGCTACTCTTTTTTAACGTTGCACCGTGCATTCTAAAATCTATGCAGTTCACACACACCAACAAATGCACTGTTTATTAAACTTGGTCAATTTGAAAATTTACATTAAAATACACATTAATATCGCTGCTACATATTTCGGTCTACGACCATCTTCAGGGAGCATGTACTGCACCTGGCTAAATTTATATTTATTTTAAAACTCTCGGTAAAATGTCCGCAGACATGCTGCCACCTCACGACGCAATATATAACGACGTAATTTCACCGAGTGTTTTAACATAAAGATAACTTTAGCCAGGTGCAGTATGTGCTCCCTGATGATGGTCGTAGACTGAAACATGTAGGAGCGATATTAATGTGTATTTTAATGTAAATTTTAAAACTTTTCCAAGTATAATAAACAGTGCATTTGTTGGTGTGTGAGCTACATAAACAATACTACTATTTGTTATTTAATAAAACAGTACAGTTTTCGGCGTTTGAATTATTTAGTTATACCACTAATGTAAGAATTGTGTGTAATGGAATTAAATTTAATTAAAATGCCGTCACAACTGGAGCAATCTTAAGGAGTGATCGATCAAAATTTGCCTTCGGCTGAATAGCAATTATACGTATCATTCTGTGGGATACAGTTTCAAACCTTTGCCCTCCCATCAGTTATTTCTACTGATGATATTATATCTTTGCCTTCCATTATTCGCAGCTTCAGGGAGAGTGTTAACACCCCAACATTCGACAGCGTGTAATCAGATCTAATGTCAGTGCAATTAGAAAAAAGAATATATAATTTGTACTTAAATATTCTCTTTCTAATTCAGCGTACATGGATTTTGATGACTACGTGTTAGTGATTAAAGAACTACAAGAAGAATGTAAAAAAGTTGTCATGGCGTAATTTACTGTACCTTGAATCATTCTCGAACAAAGTTAATAAAACCATACAAACGTCACTCACGTATGTCATTACGCCAGGACTACATTCGAAACGGGTACCTGAAAATGCAAGTTAGAACCCTTACTTATTTAGCCACTTCAGTATATAAATACATGTAAACAAATAAGCCGTATTTCCTTGGAGTCTTTTCATTTTATAAGGAGTGTAGACGGTTTTGTCTGTGTTTGTGCCTCTTTATCTCTCTGCTACTAATGGGTCTAAACTGCATAGAAACTGATAAACTTAGACTTTCCACGAACTTCGTGCTACTAAATGCGAACCCATGCTGTTATATGTAGAACTCTATAGCGTATAGGTTAGGGCTTATAGGTTGTATAACGGGCTTCAATTAACGACTGCTTCTAACCACGTCTGTAACACTCAGTTTCTAAGACATGCACTAAGAACTGTTACCCACCAACAAATAGTGAGTGAATGCTTCTGCGCACCAAGCTTCATTACTCACTACACATGACAGCCCATGTATTTTTTACATCCCACCGTCAATACCATCGACTTGCGACACGTGTAAATGTCAAAGTGGGGAGCGACACTAACACCTCTCAGTATAGGGTCATAAAGGTTGGAATGGTCAGGGCTATTTTGTAAAATACACATTTGTTGAAATACTTATTACGTAACGTAAAGGTAAAGCAATCCCATTACAGTTCTGGAGAGGCCCTGAGGGTTCCAGGAGGTTGAGGCCCCCAGGCTTCAAGACAATCGACACCTGAAGGAGGAAAGGTTGTCAGCCCTACGCACCGGCCGCTTTTACCTCCAGGAAATATTCTCGGTATTCATTTCTGTTAGAAGCTGAGTCAGCCTCAGGGCCCTAGTGTGGCCGGAAGGATTATGTCAATGAAAAATGTCAATGACACAATTGGGAATCGAAACCTCGACCGTCCGACTTGTAGCTCAGTGAGTTATTACGTAAGAATCGGAAGTTGCGGAGTAACCTGCTGCCTCAATATTCGGGGTTCTTTCACTACCAACATGGCTGCAATATATTTCTCTGCAACGTTGCTTTCATTAGTCACTATCTCCCCCTCGTTCTACACAGAGAATCTAAGTTATTGACAGCCTTTTTAAATAATATTCAAACAAAGGAATTGTATGCTAGGGATTATTTAGATTTTTAAGTAAAAAAGAAACATATTTATGATGATCAAAACTTTGGATGGGGTTTAGTTCCGTGATAGTCAGAGTCGAGCAGTCTGAGAAGTATTCCTGAACTGCTCGACTCTGATGAAAATGGCGCTGCAACAGAACTAGTGTGAGAACCAAAAATTTTAAACACAAAATATTTCACGGCATTTCCATCCACAATCTTATATTCTCCATTCGTACTGTACTGCACATCCTCGAATATGAAAATACACGTGTATAATTGTTTCCAGCCTTAATATGTCCCGAAGCGCTTCGGCCACCCTTGGAGTTGTCCCCTTTCTTTTTGACTAGTAAAGCGCTAGCCAAGTCGCCCAGCACTATTTAAGGCCAGAATTGATATGGAATGCATTTTCCTAATATCCTCCAGGTCCAGCTAGCCTGGGGCCAGAATGAATTATCCAATTGTGTCAAAAGCATCACACTTTTCACAATATGTGGAAAGACAAATCAAATTCTTTCCGACTCCTGACAAAATCCGATCACTTTCACATGCTTTCTTCAAGTGTTTTAGCCATTCAAAAGGCTTACAACCAATTCAAGGTTTAAGAATTTGGATAAATCAAATACATGTTCCGGCCATTAAACAGTTTTTGATCTCATCTTTCTTAATTTTTAGTATTTTTTGTCCTGCAGATGGAGGCAGAACATTCTTTCGAAAAGTTATTACCCGTCTAAACACTTTCACGACGTCACACGTAAGGTGAGAGCAAGTGTGACGACATGAAACGTCACTCCATGATTAATTTGCAGTTGTTCCAATTAGTGACATTCTAAAAAAACAACGTGACCATAAAGCCTCAGAACTTAAACCCATCAAAACAAATTCCACGTAAATATCACAGACTCACATAGTTCGGACATGCAGCAGCAGGTGACCCATTCTTATTGCATGTCCTACAAACGTAATCCTTTTAAACTTGTTGTGACAACCTACAACTTTCTTATGATATTTCATTTTAACAATTTAACACTTTAACTGATATCAGGAATGGAAGATTTTTATTTTCCAATGAGTCCAGACCCGTTTTGGGTCCACAAAGATTCCTATTCATTTGAATAAAGGTTGACCAACTAGATGACACTTGCTTTATTATATATTGCTCAACATGTTTCAGACGTTAATATGTCCATCTTCAGGAGCTAGCGAGGACTTGTTGTGTTGTGTAGGCTGACTTGCGGCGTGCTGGTGTTATGTGGCGGGATTGGCTGTTGGTGATGTGGTATCCGAGTGCAGGCTGAACCACTAGTAGTGGTTCAGCCTGCACACCACATCACCAACAGCCACAACAGCCAATCCCGCCACATAACACCAGCACGCCTCAAGTCAGCCTACACAACACAACAAGTACTCGCTAGCTCCTGAAGATGGACGTATTAACGTCTGAAACATGTTGAGCAATATATAAT
>Ga0131853_10003232_pt1 | contig 29243 bp, 27 predicted proteins | sample TergutLab28metaG_FD_92764 | JGI IMG/M metagenome (GOLD analysis project Ga0131853, IMG submission 92764) | Labiotermes labralis P1 segment gut microbial communities from Petit-Saut dam, French Guiana - Lab288 P1 (version 2) (version 2) | ecosystem: Host-associated > Arthropoda: Insects >... | reverse complement strand
GGACTGGACGTCGATGCGCGCAAGGCGCTCACCGACGCGCAGGTCCGCACGATCGCTTCCTGGCGTCAACGACCCGGCGAGGATGCCGCGACCGCCACCATCCGGGGCGAGGCACGACGGCTGGCCAAGGCCGTGTTGAACGCAACCAACGAACTGGCCGAGAACCGGCGCACCCTTGCGCGACATGTCAGCGACCTTATGCCTGGCTTGCTCGACGTCCCCGGAGTCGGCCCAGTCGTGGCCGCCACACTGCTATGCGTCTGGTCCCACCGAGGCCGCGTTCGTTCCGAAGCGGCCTTCGCCGCACTCGCCGGCGTCGCGCCACTACCGGCATCCTCAGGTAAGACCGTCCGTCACCGACTCAACCGCGGCGGCGATCGCCAGCTCAACATGGCTCTCGACGTCGTCGCTCGGGTACGAATGTCTCACGATCCCGCCACCCGCTCCTACGTCGTCCGCCGCACCACCGAAGGCCGTACTCACCGCGAGATCCGCCGCTGTCTCAAGCGCTACATCGCACGGCAACTGTTCCGTCAGATGATGACGCTTTCGGCTTGACTTTCAAGATAGAAGCGTCATCACCGCATGGCGAATCACCCTGCTCCCGCGCTGGTTCTTCGTGACGGCGACCGTGAGGTGCTGGAGTCCATGCTGCGGTCCCGCTCGGTGAGTGCAGGCCTGGCGAAGCGAGCGCGGATGATCCTGCTGGCGGCCGACGGGGTGGGGAATCACGAGATCGCCGAGCGGGTCGGGGGCGGGCGGACCACGGTGATTCGCTGGCGGGCGCGTTACGAGGAGCGCGGCCTGGCCGGCCTCGATGACCGTGAGCGATCGGGGCGGCCACGCGAGCTGGACCACCGCCAGATCGTGGCCGAGACGTTGATGCCGCCGCCGCAGAAGTTGGGCGTGACGCACTGGTCCTCGCGGCTGCTCGGCGAGCGGTTGAAGATCTCCAACACCTCGGTCGCTCGGGCCTGGCGGGCCTACGGGGTGAAGCCGTGGAAGGCAGAGTCGTTCCGCTTCTCCACCGACCCCGAGCTGGTCGGGAAGGTCACCGACATCTGCGGGCTCTATCTCGGCACCAACGACGACATCCCGGCCAACGCCATCGTGCTCAGCGTGGATGAGAAGTCCCAGATCCAGGCCCTGGACCGCACCGTGCCGATCCTGCCGATGCAGGAAGGCCGTATCGAGCGCCGCTCCCACGACTACTACCGGCACGGCACCACCACCCTGTTTGCCGCGCTCGAGATCGCCACCGGACAAGTGGTCGCAGCCTTGAAGCCGAAGCATCGTCACCAGGAGTTCCTGGCCTTCTTGCGTCAGATCGAGCGGACCTACCGCGACGCCCTCGACGAGGACGGCATGCCGGTCGAGCTGCACCTGGTGATGGACAACTACGCCGCCCACAAGCACAAGAACGTCAAGACCTGGCTGGCCGAGCATTCCCGCTTCAAGATCCACTTCACCCCCACCCACGCCTCCTGGATGAACCTCGTCGAGGTCTGGTTCGGCCTGGTCGAGCGCCAGGCCGTGCGCCGAGGAGTCTTCAAGTCCGTGCCCGACCTCAACGCCAAGCTCCGCACCTACATCGAGGGCTGGAACAAGCGAGCCCACCCCTTCGTGTGGACCAAGACCGCCGAGGACATCCTCAAGAAGGCCAACCGTCCCACAACTTCAAATCCGCGCCACTAGGCTCGTCCGCGATGCGGTCGACCATGGATTGGAATTCGCTTGCAGAAGCGCGCGGGGGGAGCTCAACGTCAAGTTGGGGCGGCTGCGCGTCCGACGCTCGATCTGTCGATTGGGATGACGGGTTTGAGTATAAGGTGTTCTCGACAAGCACAGAAACAATGAAGGCGGACCAGATGCGGCGCATGTCTTCCGGGCCGACTTCTCGCTCGCGCCCCGGAAAAAGAGTAGATTCGTTCGCAGAGAAGATCGGAATCACACGTAAGTTTGCGATCTCGGATATTTTTCCCGGCGTCGCCCTCAAAGTCCGTGCGATCGCCGACTTCCCGCTGCCCTTCGTGCCGAGAATCAACTGCGACTCGTGTCGCAGAATCTCGCGGATCCGGGGAGTGCGAACGAAGTATCGCTCCAGTCCGACGTCGGACTCGGCAACGCCGCGGCCGAAGTCCAGCGCTTCCAGGATCGTCCTCCGCACCATGGTCCTGAATGCTACGCGCCGCCCTTTGCCTAGGCGGTCTTTTGGCGCCTGATCTACACCTGCTGGGGGAGCAGCGCGGATCTCGCCGGTGGGCGACATCGGACGACTTGCCGACTGTGACCGCTTCGCGGCTCGATGTCGATTGCACCCGCCGCGCCGGAGCTTAGGCGCGCTGCGCGGGCATCTGGCTCTGCCGCCGAGCCTGTTGTCCCCAGGCTTGACCCTTTCGTTGTCACGCCGCGCGCCCGACGAAGAAGGCACTTCGCATGAAGCATCCCGAGCGGTCCAAGGCACGGTCGAGCACTGCTGCAATCTGGGCGGAGTGTCGCGGGCAGGGATCCTCGTCTGGGCCGCGTCGGAGGTGGGTGGTGCGTTGCACCGCCGCGCGCCGGGGAACGTCTCCGGTCACAGCGCGGCCAGCCACGCCCCCGCGCGCCGACGGAACACCTCGGGCGCGAGCGAGCCAGCCCCGGAAGGAATCGCACCCAACAACGGGACACCGGTGACACGCGGAAGATCCTCGCGGTTGCACGACTCGGCCAGGCCCGGCTCCGAGGGCCACGAGCCGATCACCAGCCCCTTCGGCTCGATGCCGCGCGCTCGGAGCGCCATCACGGTGAGCTCGGTGTGGTTCAGCGTGCCGAGCCCTGCGGCGCAGACGACGATGACCTCGGCGCGGGTCAGTTCGGCCAGGTCGAGAAGCGTGCCCTGGTTGGTGTCGAGGCGGACGAGCAGACCGCCGGCTCCTTCGACGACGACGCGGTCGTAGTCCGCCGCCAGGTCAAGGATCCGGGAGGCGTGCTCGGCCATCGTGGGCAGCGCCACGCCCGCGCGCCGGGCGGCGGTCTCGGGTGCGAGCGGCTCGTCGAGCGTGACCCACTCCTGCACGTCGCAGCCGGCCAAGCGGCGTACTTCGCGGGCGTCGCTGTCGCCGTCCGCGGTGCCGGTCTGGGCGGGCTTGACCATCACGACGCGCTCGCCGTCAGCGAGGGCGCGCACGCAGAGCGCGGCGGTGGTCACGGTCTTGCCGATCCCGGTCGAGGTGCCGGTCACGATGGTGATGGTCATCGGTGCGCCTTGACCGCGTCGACGACCACGCCGGTGGCGTAGCCCCAGTCCTCGTCGGACACGCCGGCGCTGACGGTGAGCCGCAGCCGGGAGACGCCGTCGGGTACCGATGGCGGTCGGAAGCAGCCGACCCGCACGCCTGCCTCGGCGGCCTGGGCAGCGGCGGCGAGCGCGGCCTGCGGCCCCGCCATCGGCACAGACAGTACGGCGCCGGCCGGTGCCCCGACGCCCAAGATGGTGGCCAGCTCCTCGACCCGTCGGCGCACCACGCCCGGGAGCTCAGGGTGCTGTTCGACAAGCCCGACGGCCGCGAGCGCAGCGGCGGCTGCCGCGGGAGCGAGGCCGGTGTCGAAGATGAACGGCCGGGCGCGGTTGACCAGGTGCTCGACCAGGGCAGGCGATCCGAGCACGGCACCGCCCTGGCTCCCCAGCGCCTTGGAGAGCGTCGCGGTGACCGCGACGTGCGGCTGCCCGGCAAGTCCGAGTTCCGCGACGAGCCCCGGCCCGTGCACGCCCAGGCTGTGCGCCTCGTCGACCACGAGCAGGGCGTCGTACTCCTCGCAGAGCGCCGCCAGCGCACGCAGCGGTGCGGCGTCGCCGAGAACGGAGTAGATCGACTCGACCAGGACGAGGGTGCGACGGCTTCCACCATCCGCGAGCGCCTCGTGGACCGCGTCGACGTCGTTGTGCGGCACCACCTCGACCGCGGCCCGGGAGAGCCGGGCGGCGTCGATGAGCGAGGCATGCACGTGGGCGTCGGAGATGATCCGGGCCTGGCGGTCCGCGAGAGCGGTGACGACACCGAGGTTCGCGTGGTAGCCGGTGGAGAAGACCAGGGCCGCGGGCTGGCCCATCAGCCGGGCCAGCGCCACCTCGAGCTGGTCGTGCACGGCGAGGGTGCCGGTGACCAGCCGTGACGCGCCGGCGCCACCACCCCACGCCAGTGCCGCATCGGCCGCGGCCCGCCGTACGTCGGGGTGCCTCGCCAAGCCGAGATAGTCGTTGCCGGCCAGATCGATCGCGGCCTCGTCGACATCCCGGGCCCGCAACGTGCGCGTGAGCCCCGCGCTCTCGCGGGTGGCGGCCTCGGCGTGGAGCCAGTCGCTCCACCGGCTCATCCGACCTCCACCGCCCGCGCGATCCCGCGGGTGATCGTCTCGACGTCCCCCGCCGTACACGCGTACGGCGGCATCGTGTAGATCAGGTCGCGGAAGGGCCGCAGCCACACGCCTTCGGTCAGCGCCGCCTCAGTCGCCTTCGCGACGTCGACCGGATGATCGAGCTGGACGACGCCGACCGCCCCGAGCACCCGTACGTCGGCGACGCCGGACGCCGCCCGCAGCGGCGCCAGCCCACTGGCCAGACCCCGCTGGATCCGGGCGATGTCGGCCGCCCAGTCGCGGGCCTGCAGCAGGTCCAGGCTGGCCGACGCGACCGCGCAGGCCAGCGGGTTGCCCATGAACGTCGGCCCGTGCATCAGTACGCCGGACTCGCTGCGCGAGAGGTCACCCGCGATCTCGCCGGTGGTCAGGACGGCGGCCAGCGTGAGGTAGCCGCCGGTCAGCGCCTTGCCCAGGCAGAGGATGTCGGGCCGGACCAGCTCGGAGACGAACAGGTGGCCCGTGCGCCCCAGCCCGGTGGCGATCTCGTCGAAGACGAGCACCAGATCGTGCTCGTCGGCGACCTCGCGCAGCACCCCCAGACACGCCTCGTCGTACACGTGCATCCCGCCGGCGCCCTGCAGCAGCGGCTCGACGATGATCCCGGCCAGCTCGTGCCGGTGCGCCCCGGCCAGACGCCGGGTCTCGGCCGCCCAGCTCTCGACGTCCCCTCCCGGCGCGGGCGGCCGGGGAGCGAAGACCTGGCTGGTCAGGCTCTGGGTGAACATGGCGTGCATCCCGCCGACCGGGTCGCACACGCTCATCGCCCCGAAGGTGTCGCCGTGATAGCCGCCGCGCAGGGTCAGCATCCGGGTCCGCTCGGGGCGCCCGCGGCCGCGTTGGGCCTGCAGCACCATCTTCAGCGCCACCTCGACGCTGACCGATCCGGAGTCGGCCAGGAAGACGTGCTCCAGCCCGTCCGGGGTCAGGTCCACCAGCCGCTCGGCCAGCCGGATCGCCGGCTCGTGCGTCAGGCCGCCGAACATCACGTGCGCCATCTGCTCGCTCTGCCGGACCAGGGCGGCGTCGAGCTCGGGCACGCGGTAGCCGTGGATCGCTGCCCACCACGACGACATCCCGTCGACCACGTCGCCGTACTCGGCCAGCTGCAGCCGTACGCCGCTGGCGCCGGTGACCAGCCGGACGGGCGCCGGCTCGGTCATCGACGTGTAGGGATGCCAGACGTGCTCGCGGTCGAAGGCGAGCAGGTCGCCGGTCGCGGTGGGGGAGATGCTCATGCGTTGGCGGGCGCGCCGGTGCCGGCACCGCGGCGCCGGATGGCCGGGTCGTGGCTCTCGGGATCGGCCTCTGCGCCGGTGCCTGCATCACCTGGGCCGTCCGCGGCGCCGAGGATCACGAACCCGTTGTCGGCCAGCATCTCCAGGTCCGCCTTGGCGTCCTGCCCCTCGGAGGTGAGGTAGTCGCCGAGGAAGATCGAGTTGGCGACGTGCAGCGCCGTGGCCTGCAGCGTGCGCAGGTGCATCTCGCGCCCGGCCGCGATCCGGATCTCGGCGTCGGGGCAGACGAACCGCGCCATCGCCAGGATCTTCACGCACCGGATCGGGGTCAGCGCCCACGTGCCCTCATACGGCGTGCCATCGAACGGCATCAGGAAGTTCACCGGGATCGAGTCGACCTCGAGCTCCTTGAGCGCGAAGAGCGCCTCGACCAGCTGCTCGTCGGTCTCGCCCACCCCCGCGATCAGACCCGAGCACGGCGAGAGCCCGGCCGTCTTGGCCCTGTCAATGGTCTCGACCCGGTCGCCGTACGTGTGGGTCTGCACGATCTGGTCGTGGTGGCTCTCGGCGGTGTTGATGTTGTGGTTGTACGCATCCACCCCCGCCGCCTTGAGCCGGTCGGCCTGGCCGTCCTTGAGCAGCCCCAGGCACGCGCAGACCTCGACGCCGTCGTACGCGCCCTTGAGCGCCTCGGTGATCTCGACGACCTTGTCGATGTCACGGTCCGACGGGCCACGACCCGAGGAGACCATGCAGACCCGGGTCGCGCCGCCGCGCAGCCCGGCGCCGGCCTGCTGGAGGCTCTCGTCCGCCGAGAGCCACGAGTACTTCAGGATCGGGGCCTGCGAGCCGAGCGCCTGGCTGCAGTAGTTGCAGTTCTCCGGACACAGCCCGGACTTGAGGTTGACCAGGTAGTTGACCTTGACGGTGTTGCCGAAGTGGCGCCGCCGCAGGCGTGAGGCCGCCGCCACCAAGCCCGGCAGATCGGCGTCGTCGGCGCGCAGGACGGCCAGGGCGTCCGCTTCGGACGCGGCGTGGCCGGCCAGGATCTGGTCGGCGAGCTGATCGAACGGGATCGTCGGCTGCGTGGCCGGCTGGGTGGTCATGGCCCTCCTCAGGAACCTGAACAGTGTTCAGAACGCCGTTCAGGTTAGGGGGAGTGGGCTGGCCTGGCAACCGGTGCCGGGTCAAAGTTCGGCGGTGACACCGCCGCCGATCGCGGCGTACGCCTCCAGCAGGGCCCGGGCCTTGAGCATGGTCTCGTCGTACTCCGCGATCGGGTCGGAGGCCCACACGATCGCGCCGCCGACGCCGATCATCACCCCGTCCGGCGTACAGACGGCGGTGCGGATGACGACCGAGAGATCGGCGGAGCCGTCGGCGCCGAGTACGCCGAGGATGCCGGAGTAGACGCCGCGCGGCTCGGGCTCGATGGCGGCCAGGATTGCCACGGTGCGTTCCTTCGGTGCGCCGGTCATCGATCCGGGCGGCATTGCGGCGGCCACGGCGTCCAACGCGGTCAGGCCGGGTCGCAGGCGGCCCGTGATCGTGCTCACCAGCTGGTGCAGCGTCGCGTAGGTCTCGACCTCCAGATACCCGGGTACGGCGACCGAGCCGGTCTCGCAGACCCGGTTCAGGTCGTTGCGGAGCAGGTCGACGATCATCAGGTTCTCGGCGCGGGTCTTCGGGTCGGTGGCCAGCCGGGCGGCCGTCTCGGCGTCGATGACCGGGTCGTCGTGGCGGGCGGCGGTCCCCTTGATCGGGCGCGCGGTGACGGCGCCGTCGGCGGTGATCGTCAGAAACGTCTCGGGGGTGGCCGAGCAGATCGCGACCTCGTCCATCCGGAGGTACGCCGACCGGCCGGTGGGCGTGCGGGCGCGCAGCTGCAGGTGCAGCGCGAGGGGATCGTCGACGGGGTCGAGGCGCAGCCGGTTGGTCAGGCAGATCTCGTAGCTCTCCCCGCGGGCGAGGTGGCCCTTGCAGATGGCGATGTCGGCGAGGTACTGCTCCCGGCTGCGGGTCGCGCGCGGGGTGGCCGGCGGGACGGCGGTCACGGCCACGTCGGCGACGCGGCCCCGCAGCGACTCCACGGCCTCGGCGGTGGCGTCGAGCCACGCCGTCGCGCCGGGACCCGGGAGCGCCCGCAGCTCGAGGTCGCCGGTGGCACCGGTCAGGGAGAGCACCCGCTCGACGCGGAGCCAGTGGTCCTCGCCCTCGTAGGCGCGGTAGCCCACGGCGCCGCCGGGCAGTGGGTCTCGGGCCTCGGGGTAGCGGTGGTCGGCCGGATCGCACCCGATGCCGGTGCCCAGGTAGGTGGTCGGCCCGTCGAGCCAGAAGGCCCGTCGCTCGGCGCCGTAGAGCGCGGAGAAGAGGACGGCCGGGTCGAACGGCCCGCGGATCCGGCGACGCAGCACCGTCGGCCGGATCGCCTGGAGGAAGGCCGCGATGATCCGGGCGCCGAGCGGACTCTCCACCGACTCGGGGTGGAACTGCACGCCCCAACGAGGCAGCCCGTCGACCTCGAGGGCCATCACGACACCGTCCTCGGCCCAGGCCGTCGCGGTGAAGCGCGCCGACGCCGGGGCGGTCACGGCCAGGGAGTGGTAGCGGGTCGCGGCGAACCCCTGGGGCAGCCCGGCCAGGAGCCCGGTGTCGCTGTGGCGGATGGCCGAGATGTGCCCGTGGGCGGGCGTGACGGCCGCGACCTCGCCGCCGTGGAGGAGCGCGAGGAGCTGGTGGCCCAGGCAGACCCCGAGCACGGGTACGTCGGGCAGCCGGGCCAACAGCGCCGGCGCATGTCCGACATCGCCGGCCACGGCGGGCGAGCCCGGGCCGGGGGAGAGGACGATGCCGTCGACCTCGGTCAGCCTCAGCAGTGCGGGGTCGTCGTTCGCGAACACCCTCACCTGCGCCCCGGCGGCCTCCAGCAGGGCGGCGAGGTTCGCGGTGAAGGAGTCGTGGTTGTCGACCAGCACGATGCGCATCCGCCGGGTTCTACCATGCCCACGTGTCGTCGTACGGATGCTTCACCACGGTCAGACTCACCCCCGACGGCATCCGCGGCTGGGACGAGCACCTGCGCCGGCTCGTCCGCGACACCGCGGCGCTCTTCGAGCGGCCGGTCACCGAGGGCGAGGTGACGGCAGCCCTCAGGGCGGCAGCAGCCGACACCGCCGACACCGGGCGACCCGTGTTGCTGCGGATCGCCGTCACGGCCCGCGACCACACCGTGAACCGCCCCGGCGGCACCGACCTGGTCGTCGAGGTCACCGGCCGTCCGGCGTACTCCGAGCTGGGGCCGCTCCGGGTGGTGACCGTCGCCCACCGGCGCGCACTGCCCGAGGTCAAGCACCTCGCCACCACCCCCGAGCTGCTCGTACGCCGCCGCGCGCAGGCCGCCGGGTACGACGACGCCCTCTTCGTCAGCGACGGCCGGGTGACGGAGGGGCCGACATGGTCGCTGGTCGCGCGCATCGGCGAGGAGCTTGTCTCGCCGTCGGGAGCCCTGCCGAGCGTCACCGTGAGACTGCTGGCGCGGACCCACCCGATCGCCGTACGGCCGGTTGCGCCCGACGAGCTCGCCACCGCGACCGACGCGGTCGCGGTCAACGCCGGCTGGGGCGTGCGATCGATCGCCGCCATCGACGGTGCAGCGTTCGACGGTGCAGCGTTCGACGGTGCGGTCGCCGGGGATCTCGCGGAGCGGTTGGCCGCCGCTCATCTGCGGATTCGCTGCGACCCTGTGTGAGTCATGTTTCCGTCATGCGGCGGTTCCCGCTCGCTAGAGTATGAAAATGCCTGCGTCCGGGAACTCTCCTCACCGAGATTCTGGCTGGAGGAGGGGCGATGACGCACGAAGGTGACCGGGGTCAGACCGATCTGTCGGTCGAGGTCTCGACGGCGGGGAAGGTGTCCGTCGTGGCGTTGGCCGGCGAGGTCGACGCCGCATCCGTGGGCGCCATGCGCGACTGCGTCGAGGACCTGGCCGCCGGCGGCCGCGTCCACCAGGTGCTCGACCTGAGCGGCGTCGAGTTCCTCGACTCCTCGGGCCTGGGTGCGCTCGTCGCGCTGCGGCGCCGGCTCGAGGAAGACGGCGGCGCGCTGGTGCTCGCCTGCGACAACGAGATCGTCCTGCGGCTGCTGCGTCTGACCAGCCTCGACACCGTCCTCACCGTCTACCCGACCCTGGCCGAGGCGCTCGGCGATGGGTTCCCCGGCTGACCATGGCCGAGGCTTCCATGCGGGAGACGCTCGCTGCGAGCGGGCGGGTAGGCCGCGACCTGCTGGCGGTCGACTGGGCCGCGACGCCCCTCAGCGATCCCGACACGTGGCCGCTCAGCCTGAGCAATGCCGTCCGGATCATCCTCAGCTCGCAGTTCTCGATGTGGATGGCGTGGGGGGAGGAGCTCACGTTCTTCTGCAACGACGCCTACCGGCGCAACACGCTGGGCGCGAAGTATCCCTGGGCGCTCGGCAGGTCGGCGCGCGAGGTCTGGGCCGAGATCTGGCCGGAGATCGGGCCGCGAATCGAGCAGGTCATCGCCACGGGCCAGGCCACCTGGGACGAAGCCCTCCAGCTCTTCCTGGAGCGCGCCGGCTATCCGGAGGAGACCTATCACACCTTCTCCTACAGCCCGCTGACCGACGACGACGGTGCGATCAACGGCATGCTCTGCGTGGTCGCGGAGGTGACCGAGGAGATCGTCAACCAGCGGCGGATGAGCACCCTGCGTCACCTCGGGATCCGGGTCTCCACCGCCGAGTCGGTCGCCGACGCCGTCGAGGCCGGCTGCGACCACCTGGCCCTCAACGACGAGTCGCTGCCCTGGGTCGCCGTCTACCTCTTCGAGGACGACGGGAGCGCGGTGCTCGCCGGCACCGCCGGAATCGAGCCGGGACACGTCGCCGCGCCCCTGCACATCGCAGGAGACGATCCGGCCGCGATCTGGCCGGCGCACCGCCTCCACGCCGGCGAGGAGGTCGTGGTCGAGCACATCGACCAGCTCATCCCCGGCCTGCCCACCGGCGCCTGGCAGCTGCCGCCCGAGACGGCCGTCATCGTCCCCATCCCGCGACCGCTGACCCCCACGCCGTACGGGTTCCTGGTCTTCGGCGCCAACCGGCACCGCCCGGTCGACCAGTCGTTCTACGAGTTCGTCGAGCTCATCGCCGCGCACTTCTCCGCGGCGATCACCGACGCGCGCGCCATGCAACAGGAGAAGGAGCGCTCCGAGGCGCTCAGCCGACTGGACCAGGCCAAGTCCGACTTCCTCGCCAACGTCAGCCACGAGCTTCGTACGCCGCTGACGCTGCTGCTCGGGCCGGCCGAGGATGCGCTGGCCGACACCGAGGAGCCCCTGCCACCGGCCCAGCGGCACCGGCTCGACATGATCGTGCGCAGCGGAGGCCGGATGCTGCGCCTGGTCAACACGCTGCTGGACTTCTCCCGGCTCGACGGAGAGCACGAGACCCTCGGGCGCTTCCAGCGCACCGATCTGAGCGCCTACACGGCCCAGGTGGTCGACCTCTTCGAGAGCCCGATGGAGCGACACGGCCTCACGTTGGTCTTCGAGGGCGATGACGACGTGATGGCCTACGTGGATCGCAACCAGTGGGCCCACATCGTCCTGAACCTGCTCTCCAACGCGCTGAAGTTCACCTTCGACGGCGGCGTCACGGTTCGCCTCCAGCAGCGCGACGGGGCCGCCGTACTCGCCGTCGTCGACACGGGCACGGGGATCGAGAAGGACGAGCTCTCCCGCCTCTTCGAGCGGTTCCACCGTGTCCGCGGCGTCGAGTCGCGCAGCATCGAGGGCACCGGGATCGGCCTGGCACTGGTGGCCCAGCTCGCGGCGCTGCACGGTGGCGAGGCGAGTGTGACCAGCACCGTGGGCGTGGGTAGCTCGTTCGAGGTGTGCATCCCGCTCGGCGTCGACCATCTGTCGCCCGAGCAGGTCGAGGAGGACGACGACGGGGACCCGGGCCAGGCGGTCGTCGGTCCGGCGGTCGGCAGTCGCGCGACGGCGCTGATCGACGAGACCTCCGGCTGGCTGCAGGGGCGGTCCGCCCCGGGCCGCGACGGCACAGCAGACATGACGGGCATGACTGGCATGGCGGGCATGACGTCCGCGACGTACGCCGGGGACCCATCGCTCCCGACCGTGCTCGTCGTCGACGACAACGCCGACATGCGCCGCTATCTCGCCAGCACCCTCGCCGGCGGTTATCGGGTGGTCGTGGCCGTCGACGGCGTCGCCGCACTGGAACGGCTCGCACACGATCGGGTCGACCTGGTGATCACCGACGTGATGATGCCGCGCCTGGACGGGTTCGGCCTCCTGGCGCGGATGAAGGAGCGCCCGGAGCTCGCCATGATCCCGGTCATCATGGTCTCCGCCCGCGCCGGGGAGGAAGGCACGGTCGAGGGGTTGGAGGCCGGCGCCGACGACTATCTGGTCAAGCCCTTCTCCGCCCGCGAGCTGCTCGCCCGGGTCCGGGTCCACCTGGAGGTCGAGCGACTTGAGGCGATCCGCGACGGGCTCCAGCGCGCCCACGACCTGGTCGACCAGGCCGAGCGGATCGCGCTCCTCGGCAGCTGGGAGGTCGACTTGGACGCGGACAGCGTCGTCGGATCCCGCACGTTCCAGGCCCTGCTCGGATTGAGCAGCGACGAGCTCGAGCGGCTCGACCTGCGCTCCCTGGTGGCGATCTTCGTTCGCCCCGACGACGTCGACCAGGCACTCGGACGGTTGCGGACCGCGCACGTCGGCGAGGAGTTCAGGTACGACGCGGCGATGACCCGGCCCTCGGGCGAGGAGGTCATCCTCGGCTTCCACGGTGAGGTCGCCGAGGTCGCGAGGTCCCGTAGGGTCCTGCGCGGCTCCGTCCAGGACATCACCGAGCAGCTCCTGGTCCAGCAGCAGCTGATCTCGGCCGAGGCGGCACGCCGCGAGGCGAGCCGCGAGCGTGCCATCGCCGACGGCCTGCAGCACAGCCTCCTTCCCGTCGTGCCGACCCAGCTGGACTTCCTCGAGATCGCCACGTACTACCGGCCGGGTGAGGCCGGGACGCAGGTCGGCGGCGACTGGTACGACGTGATCGACCTGATGGGGGGACGGACCGCGTTCGTCGTCGGCGACGTGATGGGTCGCGGCGTCCGCGCCGCCGCGGTGATGGGACAGGTCAAGTCGGCGGCGCGCGCGTTCGCGCGGCTCGACCTCGCCCCCAACGACGTCATGGAGAACCTGGACGGCATCGTGCGAGACCTCGTCCCCTCGGGGATCGTGACCTGTGTCTACGCCGTCCACGACCCTGCCGACCAGACGCTGACCTACGCCAACGCCGGCAATGTGCCGCCGTTGCTCGTCGGCGACGCCGGCCGCTCCACCCGGCTCGCGGTCACGGGTCCGCCGCTGGGCGCCGGGTATCAGGGCCGCAGGGACGGCGAGGTCGTGGCCGAGCCGGGCAGCCTGCTCGCGCTCTACACCGACGGGCTCATCGAGCAGCGCGGTATCGACCTCGACAGTCGTCTCGATCAGTTGGAGCGGGCCCTCCTCCAGCGCCGGGAGCATCCGCTGCAGGAGCTTCCGACGAGCCTGGTCGACCTGATGGCCGGCGACAGCGTCGACGACGTGGCCGTGGTCATCGCCTCCATGCAGCCGCCCCGCTACCGGATGACGCTGAAGACCGTGCACGGCGATCTCAGCGAGATCGCACTCGCCCGCGAGACCGTCGACCGGCAACTGCGAGCCTGGCGGATCCCCGAAGCGGTGCGCGCGGACCTGATCCTGATGACGAGCGAGCTCGTCACCAACGCCATCATCCACGGCCGCTCACCGATCGAGCTGCGGCTTCGGCGCAGCGACCACGAGGTGGTGATCGAGGTCAGTGACGGCTCCGCGGCCAGGCCGCAGCGGCGCTCTCCGGAGGCCGAGGAGGAGCACGGGCGTGGCCTCGGGATCGTCGAACGCCTCTCGGATCGGTGGGGCAGCCGGCTCGTCTCGGGTGGCAAGGTCGTGTGGGCGACCCGGCGGATCGCGCGGCCGTGAGTGCGTGGGAGTGAGGGCAGGAGTGACGTGGAGCCGCTGAGCACCGAGGAGTTCGACGCGTTCGTCGAGGGCCTCGACTACCCGTTGTTCATCGTCACCGCGCACGACGGGGTCGAGAGTGACGGTTGTCTGGTGGGGTTCGCCACCCAGGCCAGCATCGACCCGCCGCGGCTGCTGGTCTGCCTCTCGCGCGCCAACCGGACGCTGCGCGTCGCGGACGGCGCCGGCCTCCTCGCCGTACACGTGCTCGATGCGGACAACCACGAGCTGGCCGAGCACTTCGGTGGTCAGACGGGCGACGAGGTCGACAAGCTCGCCGGCGTCCGGTGGCATGCCGGGCCGCAGGGTGTGCCGCTCCTCGACGACCTGCCGCGCTACGTCGTCGGGAGGATCCTGGAGCGTCTCCCGCTGGGTGATCACGTGGGCCATCTGCTGGAGCCGCTCGCGGAGGAGGGAGGCGAGGTCGCCGATCCGCTCACCCTGCGTGACGCCGGCGACATCGAGCCGGGGCACCCGGCCTAGCGGCTCAACCCATCCACTGCGGCGCCGCGTCGCCGTCAGGGCCGTCGTGGGCGCCCGCGGGGACCGTGACCCCATGGGCGGTGGCCAGCCTTGCGAGACGCTCCTCGATGGACTGGAGGTCCGCGGTGGTGGTCGCCGCCGGATGTGCGTGCGCGGGACGCCACCTGCCGTGATGCCCGTTGGAGTCGGCACCGGCCAGGCAGACCAGGATGCCGCCGTCGACCGTCAGCCCGGCCGGTCTGGTGGTTCGCGTGGTGGTGCTGTCCCACAACCATCCCAGCGGCCCGAGCGGGTAGATCGCGGGACCGGCGGCGTAGATCTCCCGGGGACGTCGCAGCGCACGGTGCTCGGTCCGTTCCAGGACCTGAGGGACCACGGCGCCGGGACAGCCCGCGGCGGCGAGGGCGCCCAGGATCGCCTGGATCCGGATGCGTGCTGCTGCCGCCGGCCTGCGGGTGGTGATCGACACGATGCTCGCCCCCTGTGCTCTCAGTCCTGTGCTCAGTCCTGCGCTCTGGTTGCACTGCAGCACCCGGCGGCCCCGCGCCCGCGTGCGTGTGCCGTGCGCTCCCCAAGACAGGGGACGAGACAGGGGAGCGGCAGCGGCGCCCCGCGGCTCGCGGGCTCCGTAGGGTGGGGGCATGGTCGACGTTCCCACTGCCACGCCCACTGTCACGCTCTCCGATGGCAACACCCTTCCCGCGATCGGGTTCGGCACGTATCCGCTGAAGGGATCCGAGGGCGTCGAGGCGATCGCCAGCGCGCTCGGCCTCGGCTATCGACTCCTCGACACCGCGGTGAACTACGGCAACGAGACCGAGGTCGGCGAGGCGATCCGCCGCTCCGGCGTACCGCGCGAGGAGCTGCAGGTCACCAGCAAGATCCCCGGCCGTCACCACGGCTACGACGACGCCATCGCGTCGACGAAGGAGTCTCTGCAGCGCCTCGGGCTCGACTACCTGGACCTGCACCTCATCCACTGGCCCAACCCGAGCCAGGACAAGTACGCCGAGGCGTGGCGTGCCCTGGTGGAGCTGCAAAAGCAGGGGCTGGTGCGCTCGATCGGGGTCTCCAACTTCACCCCCGCCCACCTCGACCGCATCGTCGGCGAGACCGGGGTGACGCCGGTGGTCAACCAGATCGAGCTGCACCCCTACTTCCCGCAGGAGCAGATGCGGCGCGTCAACGCCGAGCGCGGGATCCTCACCGAGTCCTGGAGCCCGATGGGCAAGCGTCAGGCGCCGTTCGCCGAGGCAGCGGTCGCCGCCGCGGCCGAACGCCACGGCGTCACTCCCGGCCAGGTCATCCTGCGCTGGCAGCACCAGCTCGGCGCCGTACCGATCCCGAAGTCGGCCACGCCCGAGCGGCAGGCGGCGAACCTCGACATCTTCGGCTTCGAGCTCGCCGAGGACGAGGTGGCGGCCATCACCGCGCTGGGCCGGTCCGACGGCCGGCTCTTCGGCGGCGACCCGGAGGTCCACGAGGAGATGTGAGGCGAGACGTGAGGCCGCCCGCGCCGAGTGCGGAGACCGACCGGGCGCGGCGTACGCTCGCCGGGTGCCTGTCGTCCTCGCTGTGGTCCTGCTTGTCGCGTACGCCGCGGGGGTGCGGTCGGCGCGTCGGCGTGGTCGCGCGTGGGCCTGGTGGCGTACGGCGTGCTTCGTGGTCCTGGGGCTCGGGAGCATCGTCGGCGCGACGCTCCCGCTGCAGCCCGCCCAGCACCACCACCTGTGGGCGGTCGCGGTCAGCCTGACCCTGCTGCTCTCGATCAGCCCCGTCTTCCTGGCGCTCGGCGACCCGATCGGACTGGCCCGTGAGGCGCTGTCGCCGACCGGCGTACGGCGCCTCGACCGCGTCCTGCAGGGGCGGGTCGTGCGGGTGCTCAGCTTCCCGATCGTGGCGGCGCTGCTGGCCACGGTCGCGCTCGCGGGCACGTTCTTCAGCCCCCTGCTCGGTGACGCCATCCGGCACGGCTGGGTGATGTGGCTGGTCTACCTGCTGATGCTGGTGGTGGGCTGCCTGGCCGCGTTGCCGATGCTGGGCGCCGAGATCCTGCCGCCGTGGGTGACCGATCCGGTGAAGCTGCTGTTCGCGTTCGCCGACGGGATCTTCGACGCCATCCCGGGGATCCTGGTGATGACGACCTCGACCAAGCTCGCCGGGGGCTTCTACGCCGGGACCTCCGGCGACTCGAACTGGGACGCCCACGTCGCCGGCGCGTCGATGCTCGCGCTGACCGAGGTGGTCGCGCTGCCGATGTTCTTCATCATCTTCTTCCGCTGGGCGGCCAAGGAGACCCGACGGCGCCCCGAGGAGCACGACGACGAGCCGCTGCTCGCCAAGCCCTGGTGGGAGCAGGACCGGCAGGCCTGAGCGGTCCCGTTGCACGCGCCGCCCGCCGAGCGGGCGAAACGGTATGGTGTGGCCAGTCTTTAAGGTTCCTCGAACGCATGTGAGTGGTCACCACCGTTGAGAGGCGGGCGGAGATGCCGACATCTCGGATCTGGGGTCGAGCGGGATACGCCATCGCGGCGGTGATCGGGCTGATCGCAGGAGCAGGCGGAGGCGCGCTGACCGGTCACTTCACCGGCAGCACGTCGAGCACCAGCTGCAACACGCAGACGGTCGCGAACGGCACGATCCCGTCACTGGTCACCGTGCAGCTCGCAAGCGGAGGCGTGGGCAGCGGCGAATTCATCCGCAGCGGTGGCTACGTGGTGACCAACAACCACGTCATCTCCGCCGCGGCCGGCGGCCACGGCATCAGCGTGCTGCTCAGCAGCGGCCAGACGCTCCCCGCGCAACTGATCGGCCGTGACCCGAGCACCGATCTCGCCGTACTCAAGGTCTCGGACGCCAACGGCCCGGTGATCGGCCTGGGCGACTCCACCGCGCTCTCCCTGGGCCAGCCCGTCGTGGCGCTGGGCTCGCCGCTGGGCCTCTCGGGCACCGTGACCGCCGGGATCGTCAGCGCGCTGGGCCGCAATGTCACGGTGCCCAGCGACCACGGCACCACTGCCGAGCTCGTCGACGCGATCCAGACCGACGCCTCGATCAACCCGGGCAACTCCGGCGGTGCCCTCGTCGACTGTGCCGGGCGGCTCGTCGGCATCAACACCGCGATCGCGACCGTGCCGAACCAGTCCGGCCAGGCGGGCGGCGGCAGCGTCGGCATCGGCTTCGCCGTACCGATCGCGCTGGCGCTGCCGGTCGTGGACGCCCTGATCTCGAACGGCACGGTGCCCCGAGCGGCCGACCTCGGCCTCGTGGTCTCGGCGATCCCGCCGGCCTCTGCCGACCAGTTCGGGGTTCCGCCCGGCCTCTTCGTCCATCAGGTCAGCCCCCAAGGCCTCGCCGCGCAGGCCGGGCTGCAGAACGGCGACATCATCACCAAGGTCAACGGTCGCGCGGCCTCCACCGCCGACGTGCTCGCGAGCGCGGTCGAGTCCGCGCAGCCGGGCGCGAGCGTCACGCTGACCTACCTGCGCGGCGGCCAGACGAAGACGGCGTCGCTGACCATCAGCCACTGACCGCGGTGTGAGTGCGTGGTGACCCCCTCCCCGCGGGGCCGGCACTCACATGGCCGCACTCACATGACGGTGGCGTCGGCCTCGCCGCCGGCCAACACGACCTCGGCAGCACCGGCCGGCGTACTGACGCGGTAGTCGCCGGCCCACCCGCTCACCGTGACCCGGCCGGAGGCGTCGGTGCGCAGCGTCGTCGGCGCGACCCACCACTCGTCCTTCACCAGCCGGCGCAGGGCGTCGTACGCCGGCTTGGGGCTGCCGTCGAGGCGGACCAGCCCGGCCGCGGCGCCGAGCCAGGCGTCCTTGTCGGTGATGCCCCAGTAGGTGATCGCCTCGACGGCCGGGTGCGAGGTGAGCGTGCGGTAGTGGCGCTCGATCTCGTCGGCCTGCCGGGCCTCGCCCTCGGGCGTCGAGGGCCACTGCGCGGGCTGGTAGTCGTTGAGGTCCTCGATCTCGGGCGGCATCGGGTCGCCGGAGAGCAGGGTCGTCTCCGTCCAGTGCAGCGGCAGCCCGTAGCGTGCGAAGCGCTCGAGGATGGCGGCGGTCCGCTCCTCGCCCCAGTAGCCCTGGTGCATATGGCTCTGCAGCCCGATCGCGTCGATGCGTACGCCGGCGGCGAGCAGGCCCTCGATCAGGCACTCGTACGCCGTGGAGAGGTCGAAGTCGTTGAGGAGCAGCGTCGCGCCGGGGTTGGCCGCGCGGGCCTCGTCGAACGCGAGCCGCACCGTGGCGATCCGCCCCCGGTCGAGGCAGAGCCGGGTCAGCGCGTTCGGGCCGCCTGGGCCGGGCTCGTTGTCGAAGACCGGCATGATCACGACCTCGTTGATGACGTCCCAGGTGTCGATGACGCCGGCGAAGTCGCCCACCTCGCGGCGTACTCGGGCGCGCGCGATCGTCTCGATCTCGTCGACGGGCCGGTGCCGCAGCCAGTCGGGTGCGACCGTGTGCCACACCAGCGGGTGACCCTTCACCCGGACGCCGCGCTCCCCGAACCACCGCGCCGCGCCGAGCAGCCGCTCGGTGTCAGGCTCGCCCTCGACCGGCTCGAAGCGGCCCCAGTAGAAGGGCAGGGTCGCGGTGTTGAAGATCTGCAGCCACAGATCGGCGAGGTCGGTCGAGGCGGGGTCGTTCCCGTTGGCGTGGTCGATCAGGTCGAAGCCGATGTTGCCGAAGCCGAAGGCATGCCCGGTCTGCTCGACGACGACATCGGCCTCGGCCAGCGGGGTGCCGTCGGCGCGGCGTACGGTCAGGACGGTCCGGCGGCTGCGAGCGTGGTTCACTCACCGCACGCTAGCGACCAGTTCATGCCTCTCGGCCACGGGTCTCGCGCAGGCGCCGGCCGAGCTCGACGTCCTTGCGCTGCTTGCGCTCGCTCTTCTCGCTCTTCCGGGTATCGCGAGCCGGCAGCTGGATCGTGTCCTCCGCGGCGATGCCCGCCTGCAGCTCCCGGGCGCGCTCGAGCTCGGCGTCGAGCTCAGCGCCGAAGAGTAGGGCGAGGTTCGTGATCCAGAGCCACAGCAGGAAGATGATCACGCCGCCCAGGGAGCCGTAGGTCTTGTTGTAGTGCGAGAAGTTCGCGATGTAGAGACCGAAGAGGGCCGACGCGATCAGCCACACCACGATCGCCACGATGGCGCCGACGCTCATCCAGCGGAACTTCGGCTGTTTGACGTTGGGAGTCGCGTAGTAGAGAAGCGCCACGATCAGCACGACCACGAGCAGCATCACCGGCCACTTGGCGATGTTCCAGACGGTGACGGCGGTCGAGCCGGCGCCGATCGAGTTCCCCACTGCCCGTGCGGCCGGTCCGGTGAGCACCAGGCTCAGCAGCACCGCCGCGCTCAGGACGACGGTGATGAGGGTGAGCAGGAGGTTGAGCGGGCGCAGCTTCCAGATCGGCCGGCCCTCGGGGAGCTCGTAGATCCGGTTGAGTCCTCGGCCGAAGGCGCCGACATAGCCCGACGCCGACCAGAGCGCCGCCAGCAACCCGAGGACCAGGGCGATGCCGCCGCCGCGTGACTGGCTCAGGTGCTCCAGCGTCGGCCGGACGGTGTCGGCAGCGTGCGAGGCCCCGACGTCACGCAGGATCTGCAGCAGGTTGTTGACCGTGCTGCCCTGCTGGCCGAAGAGGCTCACCAGCGAGATGACGGCGATGGCGGCCGGGAAGAGTGCCAGCACCGAGTAGTAGGTCAGCGCCGCGGCGAGATCGGTGCACTGGTCCTTGCCGAACTCGCGTCGGGTACGCCGCAGCACGTAGCGCCACGAGGCCTTGTGCAGATCGGCGGGCGACTCGGGCTCGTTGCCCTGCCCCTCGCCCGCGGGCTCGTCGGCGGGTCGGGACATGTGGGTGGCACTCATCGGGACTCCTCCAGGTCAACGGCGATGCACCGACTCCGGTTTCCACCCGGGCGGCTCGCGATGCGGGCCAGCCCGGACTCTCGCGGGGACGCTAGGCTGCGCGCGATGACGTGTGCACACCTGCAAAGTGCCGAGGCCGGTCTCGAGTCGGCCTTCACCATGGACGCCTCCCGGGTCACCTTCGGCACCGGCGCGCTCGGCGAAGTGGGCGACCGGGTCGCCCGCCACGTGGGCGCGAACGCCCGTGTCGGCCTGGTGACCGACCCACGTCTACGCACCATGCCCTGGTACGACGAGACGCTCGCCTCGCTGCGCGCGGCCGGCCTGGACGTGGTGGTCTTCGACGAGGTACTCGTGGAGCCGACCGACGTCTCGATCGGCGCCGCGGTCCAGTGGGCGCGCGAGGTCCGGCCGGACGCGTTCGTCTCGATCGGCGGCGGCTCCGTGATCGACACCGCGAAGCTCGCCAACCTGATGTCGACCCACCCCGGCACGCTCCTCGACTACGTCAACGCCCCGCTCGGCGGCGGCGTCCCCGTGCCCGGCCCCCTGAAGCCGCACCTCGCCTGCCCGACCACCAGCGGCACCGGGAGCGAGGTCACCGGGATCGCGATCTTCGACATCCTCGACGTCCACGCCAAGTCCGGCGTCTCCTCGCCGATGCTGCGCCCGACCGAGGCGGTCGTCGACCCGCGCACCACGGCCTCGCTGCCGGCCGGGGTCGTCGCCTCGAGCGGGCTGGACGTGCTCTGCCACGCGGTGGAATCGCTGACGGCACGGCCGTTCAGCACCCGGCCCGCGCCCCAGCCGGCCACCAGCCGACCCCCGAGCCAGGGGGCCAACCCGTGGAGCGACCTGGGCTGCCGGGAGGCGATCACGATCATTGGCACCCACCTGCGCCGCGCCGTCGCCGATGCTGGCGACGAGGAGGCACGGCACCGGATGATGTGGGCCGCCACGCTCGCCGGGATCGCCTTCGGCAACGCCGGCGTCCACGTCCCGCACGCCATGGCGTACGCCGTCGCGGGGCGGGTGCGCGACTACCGGCCCGAGGGGTACCCGGCCGAGCACCCGATGGTCCCGCACGGCTTCGCTGTGGCGGTCAGCGCCCCGGCTGCCTTCGCGATGCTCGCCGGGACGTCGCCTGAGCGGCACCTGGAGGCCGCGCGCCTGCTGGGCGTCGACACCGCGGACGCCGGTCCGACCGACGCGGGGGTGGTGCTCGCCTCGGCGGTCGCGGCCCTGATGCGCGACGTCGGCGCGCCGAACGGCATCTCCGGGGTCGGCTACGGGCTGGACGACGTGCCGCTGCTCGTCGCCGGTGCGGCGCCTCAGCGTCGACTGCTCGACAACGCGCCGGCCCCGGTGAGGGAGTCGGAGCTCGACGCGATCTTCCGCGACGCCCTGGTGTGTTGGTGATGGCCGCCGAGCGACCGGCCATCTCGGCGTACCCGCACGTGGTGGGGCTGACGACCCGCTGGATGGACAACGACGTCTACGGCCACGTCAACAACGTCACCTACTACTCCTACTTCGACACCGCGGCGAACGCCTATCTCATCGCCGAGGGCGGCCTCGACATCCACGACGCGCCCGTCATCGGCCTGGTGGTGGAGTCGGGATGTCGCTACCACGCTCCTGTGGCGTTCCCGCAGCGACTGCGGGCCGGCCTGCGCGTGGACAGGCTGGGCAACCGCGCGGTGACCTACGGCATCGGCATCTTCACCGAGGAGGAGGACGTGGCCGTGGCCGACGGTCACTTCGTGCACGTCTTCGTCGACCGCGAGACCAGGGCCCCGGTCGCGATCCCGGAACCGATCCGAGCGGCGCTCGCCCGACTGGCGCGCTAGCCCACTCGGCGCGCCGATTGGCGCCGCGCGACGGCGTGACTATGGTCACACCATGTCGCTCCCCGCCCGCGCCCTTCGCTGCGCCATCGCCCTCGCCGCCCTCGCGGCACCCCTCGTGTTCCATGTGCCGGCCGGGTCGGCCGCACCCGCGCCGCGTCTGGCGTACGACGCTCTCGGCGACTCCTACGCGTCGGGCTACGGGGCTCCGCCGTACCTCGACGCCTGCGGCCGCTCCCCGCTGGGGTATCCGGGGCTGGTCAACGGCCGGGCGCGGATCCAGCTCGACGCGTTCGTCGCCTGCGCCGGTGCCACCACCGTCTCGACGGTGACCGGCGGCCAGCTCGCCGCCCTCAGCAGCGCCACCGACCTGGTCACCCTCAGCGACGGCGGCAACGACATCGGCTGGTCCTCGACGGTCGGAGCCTGCCTGGTCGGCACGGACGCGCAGTGTGCCGGCGCGATCGCCCAGACGCAGTCGCGGGTCGCAGGCGTCCTGCCCGGTCTGCTGGACTCCCTGTATTCCCAGGTCCGCGCCGACGCCCCGAACGCAGAGGTGATCGTGACCGGCTACCCGCGGCTGTTCTCGCCCGAGTACGGCGCCTACATGGGTGCCTCGCCGGCCGAGCAGGTCGCACTCAACAGCGGCGCGGACCAGCTCGACGCGGTGATCGCCGCGGCGGCCGCGCGGCACGGGTTCGACTACGTCAGCGTGACCAATCAGTTCGTCGGCCACGGCGTGAACTCGCCGGAGCCGTGGCTGCACGGCGCGCTCGACCAGGCGGCGTTCCACCCGACCCCGGAGGGCTATGAGGTGTACGCCGGCGCGGTGACCGCGGCGGTCAAGCCGGGCCAGCTGCGCTGATCCGGGTCACGCCTGGGCGGGGCCGTCCTGCTGGGCCGCTTGCGCGGCCAGCGCCTCCTGGATGTCGAGCTCGACGACCGCGTCGATCACCTGCTTGAGCGCCGCCTCGGGGAGTGCGCCGGGCTGGGAGAAGACCAGATGGCCCTGCTTGAACGCCATCAGGGTCGGGATCGAGGTGATCTGGGCGGCCGCGGCCAGCGACTGCTCCGCCTCGGTGTCGACCTTGCCGAAGACGAGGCCGGGGTGGCTCTCCGAGGCCTGCTCGAAGATCGGCCCGAACATGCGGCACGGGCCGCACCAGGAGGCCCAGAAGTCGACGAGCACGATGTCGTTCGCGACGACGGTGTCCTCGAAGTTGTCGGCGGTGAGGGTGACGGTTGCCATCGGTGTTCCTTCCGGTGCGGGTCTCGCACTCACTCCAGGCAACGGCTGTCGCCGTACGAGCATTCCGCGGGGCTCAGGGGGCTCAGGTGGGCGTCAGTCAGGTGGGGCGCCCGGGCGCGTCGGGACCCTCGACGGCCTCGCGCCGGATCGTCCAGGTCGCATGCTTCTCCCGCGGGCCCGAGATGAAGGCGCCGACCTCGCAGCGCACGGCCGCGGCCGCCGAGATGCCCCAGTAGGCGATCGGGTAGAGCGCGCCGACGAGCAGCGCGCGGTAGTCGGAGCGCACGTAGCGCCACCGTAGCCAGACGGCCGCGCACAGCTGCACGGTCGCCACGATCGCGATGGCGGCGCCCCAGCCCAGGCCGAAGGCGAAGAACCCCAGGCCGTGGCCGAAGACGACGTTGAGGATCGAGAGGATCAGCGCGAGCACCCAGCACACGACCCACAGCATCGACATGAAGGCCTCGTAGACCAGCAGCCACAGCCGACGGTTGCGCCACCGCAGCATCTGTCCCAGGTAGCGGTGCAGCACCTCGCCCTGGCCGCGGGCCCAGCGCTTGCGCTGGTTCCACAGCGCACCCAGCGTCTGCGGGACCTGCATGCCGACCAGCGCGTGCGGCGTGGCCGCGGTCGTCCAGCCCGCGAGCAGCAGGCGCCAGGTGAGGTCGATGTCCTCGGTCGACATCCTGCCGTCGTACCCGCCGACGGCGAGCACCCGGCCCTTGCGGAACATCCCCAGCACCCCGGCCACCGTGCCGACGCGGCCGGTGAGGGTCTGGGTACGCCGGATGAGCGCGATCACGGCGGCCGCCTCGAGCACCTGCAGCTCCGCCAGGATCGTCGACCGGTTCGTGACGTGCGGCGACCCGGCGACGGCGGCCAGCTGGGCCGAGGACTCCATCACGGCGGCCAGGTGGCGGATCGCCTCGGGATGGATATGCGAGTCGGCGTCGGTCACGACCACGAGGGGAAACCTCGCCAGGCCGAAGCCGAGGTTGAGCCGCTCGCCCTTGCCGAGGTTGACGGGGTCCTCGATCACCCGGCCGCGTGGGTCGACCCCGATCGCTCTGCGGGCCTGGGCCGCGGTGTCGTCGGTCGACCCGTCGTCGAGGACCAGCACCTCGAACTCCGGGTAGTTCGACGCCAGCGCGGCCCTGACCGACGTGGCGATCGTCGGGCCCTCGTTGTACGCCGGGATCAGCACCGTCACCCCCGGCCAGCCCTCGGGCGACATGTCGGTGCCGCGGCGCTCGTCGAGGATGCGGAACCAGATCCCGCCGGCGATCCAGAAGGCCGCGGTGACCACGGGGTACAACGAGACCACGGTGAGCAGCACCATCAGCCATCTGGTGAGGTCCACGTCAGTGCCTGCCCTGCTGACGTCGGTAGTAGCGCCGTTCCTCGCGTCCGCGGGCCAGGTAGAGCAACGGCAGGACGATCATCGCGACGCCAAAGGCGATCCCCGTGACCAGCAGCCCGAATTGGATCGCATGGGTGCGATGGACGAGATATCCGATGGCGAGGAGCGTGGCGGCCCAGGCGGCCGGCCCGACCAGGAGTGCCAGGACCACCTTGACCGGCGCCTCTTTGCGCAGAGGCGTGAAGTGGTCGTCGCCCTCGCTCCACACATCCGACTGATAGAAGCGATCGCTCCTGGTCATGGAGACATCCTCACCCCTGGAGGCCGGATGGTGGTACGGCGATCGCGCCGTCAGGCCCCGTGGGCTTGGATGGACCCGTGACCGATCTCGCCCCCGAGGCCGCTCAGGCCGAGCTCACCCGGCTGCGCGGCAGCATCGACAACCTCGACGCCGCGCTGGTGCACCTGCTGGCCGAGCGGTTCAAGTGCACCGAGCAGGTCGGCCGGCTCAAGGCGCACGCCGGCCTGCCGCCGGCCGACCCGCAGCGCGAGGCGGTGCAGATCGAGCGCCTGCGCCGGCTCTCGGCCGAGAGCGGGCTCGACCCCGTCTTCGCCGAGCAGATCCTCTCCGTGATCATCGCCGAGGTGATCCGCAATCACCGGCAGTTCCTGGACGCTGAATAGCAGCGGAGTAGCCGCCTGCTCAGACGGTGCCGACTGTCCACTCCGTGACGCTGTGGAAGGTCTCCCCGGGCCGCAGCACCGTGCTCGGGTAGTCCGGCCGGTGGGGGGAGTCGGGGAACGCCTGGGTCTCCAGGCACAGGCCACTTCGGTGTGCCAGGACACCGCCACGGCCCGTCAGCGACCCGTCGAGGAAGTTCCCGGAGTAGAGCTGCACGCCCGGTTGGGTGGTGCGCACCGCCAGCGACCGCCCGGTGCACGGGTCGCTGACCAGCGCCGTACGGCGGAGTCCGGAGTGTCCCGGGGCGTTGAGCACGAAGGTGTGGTCGTAGCCGGCGCCGACGGGGTCGTCGGGGTCGAGGTCGCGACCCACCGGCTTGGGCGCGCGGAAGTCGAAGATGGTGTCGGCGACCTGCGCCGGCGGCCCGGGAAGCGGGATCGCGGTGGCGTCGACGGGGAGGTAGTGCTCGGCGTCGAGCAGCAGCACGTGGTCGGCGATCCCCGGATCGGGGCGGCCGTGGAGGTTGAAGTAGGCGTGGTTGGTGAGGTTGACGACGGTGTCGGCGTCGGTGGTGGCCGTGGTCTCCTGCAGCACGACCGGTCCGTCGACGGAGAAGACGGTCGTCACCTCCAGGCGTCCGGGGAAGCCCATGTCGCCGTCGGGCGAGACCAGCCGTAGCGTCGCGGAGACGTCGTCGGCCTCGACGAGCTCCCACAGCTTGCGGCTGAAGCCTTGGGGGCCGCCATGCAGGACGTTGGCGCCGTCGTTGGCCGGGATCTCGTAGCGCTGCCCGTCGAGCTCGAACGCGGCTCCCGCGATGCGGTTCGCGAACCGGCCGACCGTCGCGCCCAGGAACGGCTGCTCGCCCAGGTAGGGGTCGAGGGTGTCGAAGCCGAGCACGACGTCGCCCCAGGCTCCGGCCCGGTCGGGCGTCTGGAGCGACTGCACGGTGGCCCCCCAGGTGAGCACCCCCAGGCGAAGATCGGCCGAGACCAGCTCGACCCGCTCGACCGGCCTGCCATCGGGGAGCGTGCCCCACGTCGTCGTACTCATGCGGTCGCCTTCGCTCGCCTTCGTCATGCGGTTGTCTTTCGAGCAAGGTATCCGGCGGGGTCGCTCAACACGCGCCGTACGACGCTGCCGGCCGCGCCGCGTACGGCGGCCTCGCCGCCGAGCCCCGAGACGAGGACACGCGGGGTGGTGCCGTGCCGGGCCAGGGTGGCTTCGACCGAGGGTCGTAGCCACGGGGCGAGGTCGGCAAAGAGGCCGCCGAGCACGATCGCGCCGGGGTCGAGGAGGTTGGTCACCGAGGCGAGCGCCACGCCCAGATGGGCGCCGGCGGTGGCGACGGCCGCCAGGGCGGCAGCGTCGCCGGCCGCGCAGCGGGTCTCCAGCTCGGCCCGGGTCGCGACGCCCGCCGCGGCCAGGATCGCCTCCTGGCCGGCCAGTCGCTCCAGGCAGCCGCGGCCACCACACGAGCAGGGCTCCCCGTCGGGGTCGAGTACGACGTGACCGAGCTCACCGGCCCTGCCGTGCGACCCGCCGAAGAGCTCGCCGCCGACGACGATGCCGCCGCCGATGCCGATCTCGCCGGAGACGTGGACGAAGTCGGTGCCCGCCTCGCCGGTCCACAGCTCGCCGAGGGCCGCCAGGTCGGCCTCGTTGTCGACGACAGTGCCGAGCGGCGTACTCGGCAGGGGGACGTCGATGGTGACGTCGGACCAGCCCAGGTTCGGCGCGCGGACCACCTCGCCGTCCGTCACGACCCCGGGGACGCCGAGGCAGACGCCGGCCAGCGCCAGGCCCTGTTCGGTCGCGGCGCGCGCTGCCGCGGTGGCGAGGTCGGCCAGGTCGCCCAGCACCTCGTGTGCACTGCGGCCGCGGTTGTCGCAGGTCAGCAGGTGTCGGTAGCGCGGCGTGCCGGTGAGGTCGATGACGATGGCTGCGACGTAGTCGACGTTGATCTCCAGCCCGAGCCCGGCCGCGCCCTGGCGGTCGAGCGCCAGGATGGTGCCGGGGCGGCCTCGCGCCGGGGGAGCGGGTGCCTCTGCCACGAGCCCCGCGGCGACCAGGTCGCCGACCAGGCCCGAGACCGACGACTTGGTCAGGCCGGTGCGAGTCGCGACCTGCGAACGCGTCAGCGGGCCGGCCTCGACGATCGCGCTGAGCGTGAGGGCCAGGTTGCTCGCGCGCATCCCGGCATGCTGAACGGGGAGCTGCGTCGCGACCATGTCGTTGATTAGAACAAGTCATGAACTGTCTGGCAAGTGGCCACGCCACGCCGCGGTCCGCTTGACATCAGGGTCCCTCGGAGAGTTGGATCACAGCAATAGTCCAAGTTCTGTACGAAATCCGTGGCGCCCATGCCACGGGCGAAAGGAAGAGGCCATGACGACGGAGTACAAGGCCACCCCCGAGGACAAGTTCACCTTCGGTCTGTGGACCGTGGGCTGGCAGGGTGTGGACGTCTTCGGTGGCGCGACCCGGCCGCCGATGGACGTCGCGCACGCGGTGCACAAGCTCGCCGAGCTCGGCGCCTACGGCATCACGTTCCACGACAATGACGTCTTCGCCTTCGACGCCTCCGACGCCGAGCGCCAGGCGCAGATCGACAAGCTGACGGGCGCGCTGAGCGAGACCGGTCTCAAGGTCCCGATGGCCACCACGAACCTCTTCAGCCACTCGATCTTCAAGGACGGCGGCTTCACCTCCAACGACCGCGAGATCCGCCGCTTCGCGATCGCCAAGACCGCCAAGAACATCGACCTCGCCGCCGAGCTCGGCGCCACGACGTACGTGATGTGGGGCGGGCGCGAGGGTGCGGAGTCGCACGCGGCCAAGGACATCGCCACCGCGCTCGACCGCTACCGCGAGGCCGTCAACCTGCTCGGCGACTACGTGACCGAAAAGGGCTACGACATCCGCTTCGCCATCGAGCCGAAGCCGAACGAGCCCCGCGGCGACATCCTGCTGCCGACCATCGGCCACGCGCTCGCCTTTATCAACACCCTCGACAAGCCCGAGCTCGTCGGCCTCAACCCCGAGGTCGGCCACGAGGAGATGGCAGGCCTGAACTTCGCCTCCGGCGTGGCCCAGGCGCTGTGGCACGGCAAGCTCTTCCACATCGACCTCAACGGCCAGCACGGCCCCCGCTTCGACCAGGATCTCCGCTTCGGCGCGGGCAACCTGCGCGGCGCGTTCAACCTGGTCGACCTGCTGGAGAGCAAGGGGTACGACGGCCCGCGTCACTTCGACTTCAAGCCCCCGCGGAGCGAGGACGAGTCCGGCGTGTGGGCCTCGGCAGCCGGCTGCATCAAGAACTACCTGGTCCTCAAGGAGCGCGCCAAGGCGTTCCGCGCCGACCCCGAGGTGAAGGCCGCGCTGGCCGCATCCCAGCTCGACGAGCTGGCGCAGCCGACCCTGGCCGCGGGCGAGACGATCGAGGACCTGCGCAAGGCGTCCTACGACATCGACAAGATGGACCACGGCTTCGGTTTCGAGCAGCTCGACCAGCTCGCGATGGACCACCTCCTGGGCCTGCGCTGACATGACGCTCGTTGCAGGGGTCGACTCCTCGACCCAGTCCTGCAAGGTCGTCGTACGTGATGCCGAGTCGGGCCGCCTCGTGCGGTCCGGCTCGGCCTCGCACCCCGACGGCACCGAGGTCCACCCCGACCGCTGGTGGACGGCGCTGCAGAGCGCCATCGAGGCCGCGGGCGGTCTCGACGACGTCGCCGCCATCTCGGTCGGCGGCCAGCAACACGGCATGGTCTGCCTCGATGCCGACGGCGAGGTCGTCCGCCCGGCGCTGCTATGGAACGACACCCGCTCGGCCGACGCGGCCGCCGCCCTCAACGCCGAGCTCGGGCCGGAGGCCTGGGCCAAGGCGACGGGGTCGGTGCTCGTGGCCAGCTTCACGGCGACCAAGCTGCGGTGGCTGGCCGAGAACGAGCCGGAGGCGGCGGCCCGTACGGCGGCGGTCTGCCTGCCGCACGACTGGCTGACCTGGAAGCT
>Ga0131853_10003231_pt1 | contig 29244 bp, 17 predicted proteins | sample TergutLab28metaG_FD_92764 | JGI IMG/M metagenome (GOLD analysis project Ga0131853, IMG submission 92764) | Labiotermes labralis P1 segment gut microbial communities from Petit-Saut dam, French Guiana - Lab288 P1 (version 2) (version 2) | ecosystem: Host-associated > Arthropoda: Insects >... | reverse complement strand
TGTTGTGTTGTGTTGTGTTGTGTTGTTTGCAGACCTCGTGCTGAACAATATTGTGTGTTCTCAAACCACGTGTTTGACCATATTGTGTGTTAGTTGCAGGCATCTTCCTGAACCATATTGTGTGTTTGCAGGCCACCAGTTTGACCATGTTACCGTAGGTGACATTGTTCCGTTGTGTATTGCTCATAATTAAGGTGCCTTAACTTATAAAGTGTTGAACCAGTCTACCTCACGATGAGCATTGTGCTTCTCAACATTAGATAGACTTAAGCAAGTTAACTAGCCACGATGCACAAACATTTTGTGTCTACAGTATGCACTTAACTGTTGACAGAGTTAAACGTTTTACTATGACTGAAAACAGTAGTCTTATACCGTTGTGTTACAGTTAACCCATCATACTTCTGACATCACTGGATCATACATATAGGTTTTCTTTATTCTGGTTTGCATCCCGACAACCAGCCGTCCTTCACTTACAAACACAAGGGGTTCAAGAACAAGCAAGAAAACTACTGAATTTTTGTTCAGCACCATTAATAAGCCAAGACACAATGCTCACATTGCTGTATATACTGTTTGACACTGCGCTGACATGCACAGACTGCTAAGGCCTTCCCACTTCTCATTTTTTAAATTTTATTCATCTTTTAGCTTGTCTCATTTGACCTTATTGCACATTACAGTTTTGTGTTTAATCTGATACATTGGATTGTACCACAGAAGTTCTAATGTAACTTTTAATGGTAATATTCTGCTCTCAGTTTAATAGTTACTACTGTTTTCTACTGCTGTTTGTTAGGGAAGGACCCTCTCCTCTTGTTCTTTTTGCTACCTGATGCCTAACTGATTATGGCTGATGTAAACAGCCAAAACATGTAAAAGCTCTTTATAAAGGACCAGTTTATTAGATCTGCACAGTTGTGTTGTCCGTTAATACAGCACCTTAATTAATGGCCATATTGTGTTTCGTTTACAGGCCTTTTCCTGAGCCGTGTTGTATGCTTGCAGGCCACCTGTTTCACCATGTTGTGTACTATTTGTAAGCCTCATGATGAACCATCTTGTACATTTGTGGGCCACATACTGAACAATGCTTTATGTTGTGTGCAGGCCACTTGCTGAGCCCCAGCCCAACACCACATGTATTCACACGGTGGAGCACAAGTCGCCTTAATAGTGGTGGCACTTCTACCAGCACCTCCCCTTGTGGGTCCACACGTTCCTCTTTCAATTACCGGCAACCATACCTTGGCTGGAGATCACAGGAACGGCTCACAAGACCTCGCACTCCGGCCGAGCGACTGGCTGCAGGGTTGCTGCCCACACAGCAACACCAGCAGCTAGCCAGCCCACAGGGTGTCATCACTCCCAAGCAGACACAGCAGGAACTTCAGCAGCTGCTGCAACAAGAAGCAGAGTTGGAACAGCTGCAGCGAGAGGATGAAGAACAGGTAGGGTAGAGTTGCAACACATACAGGGTCACTTGCAGGCACGTTTATATTGAGAGAATGTGAGAGGTTGTCTGTGAGTATATTGTTATTGTTCAGAAGTGATTGAGGAATTGTGATTTGAGTTAATTAGCTGCACTGCCTGAGGGGGTGGACACAGCCATGAATCAAAGTTCCAGTATTCTTCTTAGCACGGCACTGCAACTCTTAGTGCAGAGTTTTGGCCTTCCCAACCACTTCCTTCCATCTTCCTCTCTCCTGGACAAGGGTCTTCCAATTTGGCACTTTTAACCTCTGTATATCTTTTTAAACATCATCCTCCCAGCATATCTTTGGTCTCCCCGTTGGCCTCTTTGAAAGGGGTTTCCAGACGTGTATTGCTTTGACCATTCTTGTATCTTGCATTCTTTCAATATGACCATACCATCCTAGCCTTTGCACTCTGGCGAAGTTTATTATTCTCATGTTTTATTAGTTTATCCAATTCCTCGTTTAGTTTTTATTCTCCAGGATCCATTTTCATAGGTTGGGCCAGATATTTTCCTCAGTATTTTCCTTTCAAGAACCATTAGTCTGTTGGTTATTGTTTCGTTTAATATCCATGTTTCGCATGCATATGTGATTACTGGTCTAATTACTGAGAAGTATAATTTCAGTATTGCGTCTTTAGATATAAGCTTGCTTTGAAATATCTTTTTATTTGCAAAGAAGGCTTTATTTCCTAGAACAATTCTTTCCTTTATTTCCTCTTCTATTTTATTGTCTGTATTTACTGTTGACCCAAGATATTTAAATGATCTAACTTGTTTAATTTCTTTGTTTTCATTATTTATGGCTTTCAATTGGTCTTGTCTCCTGGAACATTTCAGATATTTTGTTTTGTATACATTTACTGTTTGGCCATATTTTAGAGATTCATTTTTCAATTTTACAAATGTGCCTATAAAGTTCGAATATTACTGTGTGCAGTTTCGTTATAGCCCTCCTGGATATCAGATGCAGGCTGAATGAAAGTGGAACTTAAAGGATTGGACAGAAATTTAAGTGAACAACAGCTGCTGCATCTCAGTAGAACCAAAACATCTTAATTTCCTTCCCAGCACATGATTCTTCTTTATCCTATGAGTCTGTCAATACATCAGACTATACAGTGTAGAATGGGAGGGTGACTGGTGAACGATGAATTCAAAAACTTTTGAAAGAAAGGAGTTGTGAAGTTTGGTTGAAAGGTCCGAGGAAAACTGTGGCAAACATCGATGGTGGTTAGTGGTGTCTCAGCTGATACTCAAATTTGGCACCACCTGAATACAAGTGTAGGGCAGTCTGTCAGCCTGCCTGTTCCTTCCGAATACTAGCTCAGTTGTGCACGATGTTAAAATGTTTAATTGAATAGCTAATCCACTTTGAGTATTAAAAGTAGTACATGCTACATGTCCAGTCAGCCTTGGTGTTCAGTAAGATGTGTTTGTGATAGATGAATAACTGGCAGTCCATTTGAGTTCACGATGTAGGAGTACTTACCACATATTAGATAGCCCTTATCTTTCTTTCACTGTGGTGCTGTAGTTATTAGGTGTACTGTACACCGATGGCAAATGTATCACAGTGCATAAGAGGTGAATATAAGGTTGCTGTTGGGAAATGTGCATGTAGAATGTTGGAAAATAAATGGTAGCCATTTGTGAGGTGAACTGTTCATCATTTTGGCATAAATAAAAAATGCAGATGAACCATGTGAGATTTGAAGCCTTCACATTAGTGTTGCTGAAGGGATGTGACACTGTTTTATTGGGCACATAGTTACCAGCATATGAAGGATCATAGTGCTGTTGTCTTCAGGGTCAACCATTCTTCAGATGAGTGTTATGTGACGAAATGTTCATCTTTTTCAGATGCGGCAAGTGCCAAATCTGTCTGAAGTACGGACATCAATCAAAGAGGTTACATCTGCCATTGTCCACTATGTTTCTGGAGTACGGGATGGTTCTGGGGAAGCACTTGCAGGTGATTCCCATTGGGATTCACTTTCACCTCCTCGTGGTGCAGACTGGGGCATTGCTTCAACACCCAGAGGTACCCCTCGAGGTAGCAGTGGTCGCCTGTGTTGGCTGGAAAGTTCCTTTGTTGGTACCAGGCCCTTGGACTCACCAGAAACGCCTCTCACACTTACCAGTTCTGATGTAAACAAGACACTTGAAACACTGCAACATCGACAAGATGGTGGAGTAAGTGTCACAAGGAAGTTGAGTGGTGTGGGGGGACCAGCCGATCTGTATCTGGACCTCGGTAGCGGTCAGAGGCACCAGAATATTAACACAGTCCATCATCACCAAGTGAATGGTGAGTATTTGTTGACATGAAACTGGAGTGCTTTGAAATGTAAGTTCAAAAATATGATGGGAGCCAAAATGGGGACTTACTTATTTAAGAGCCCCCCCAAAAATTATATGATCAACACTGTTTGGAAATGTTGCATCTGGAACAGCTCTTGTTTACCAAACATGACAGTTAAAGAGAGGTGTGTATGAAGCTGCTACAGTGTCCCTGTATGACACATGACAACAGGTTCTTACAAGTTACATAGTGACCATTTTGAAGTAGTTGAAAGAGCGGCCATTTGCATTGTTGGTACATATTAGTATGTGCTGTACTTATTGGCTGACTGGTGGAATGCAGTAGCTGATGAAGTGCCTTTGAACAGTTTTTAGAAGGTTTCACCACACACAGCAACAAAATCATATGGGGACATCATGGTTCTTATGCGGATGTTTGTTTTGTCACCTCAGACAAATAATGTTAATCCTTATGCTTCCTTTTTGTGGATAAAATGTTAATGAGAATTGCATACTGAAACGGTGTGCCAATTTTGGAGACGTTTATTATTTGTGACTTTAGGCTTCCACCAGGAAGTATCTGACAGCTGAGCTCTTCTGGGTTAATACGCTGCGTGATAACCCAGAAGAGCACTGTTCTTACATTTATTATTTTACCCCATTGCCTTTCCACAGACTACGTGTGTGTGCATAGCGCCTTGCAGTGCCCAGAATTGTATAGTTTTGAATGTGTATATGTTCTATATATATATATATATATATTATATTATATGCATTATTGTAACACTTGTAATATTCCAGGTTCATTCAAATAAATGGTAAAGCCTGCTGATAAAAGTTTGAAACAGACACTTTCTGGCAAAATTTATGAGAAACAAACTGTGAGACCTTTTTTTCTTCATTTATGCCTAATTGCATTTTTGCCTTTGAAGGGGGATATTGGTGTGGACTTAAACTGCTTTGGAAGTGCTGCAGGGCTAAGGTTGCCTGTATCATACGGCTTTGCAGTTTTTTAATTTCTTACAAGAAAGTGTAAGTTTTTGGCAGTGTCAGTGCCGTAGCGCGTGGCCAGGTACCATGGGCATGTAGCGCATGGCCAGGCACCGTGGGCATTAAATATATTTGCATCATGTTTTGACCTGGAATTTCTAAGCACTTTTTTTGAAATGCAAGGGTTGTGATATTAGTAACGAGTTTCCAAAATTATACCCATGGCTGCCTTAATTTGTGCTCTTTTATAAAGTAATGAAATGTGCCAAATTTGAGGGCAGAGTTATTGCAGTATAAATTTTATGTTAATTATTGCTGCTGTTTACACATGCTTCCTACACATAAGAACAATTTAAGTTTCTTACTGATCAAAAGATCATGATGTGAAGGAACTTCGGGATCTGCTGGCAACACTTGTGGTTTGGTGGCCGTATATGTCTACTGGCCATACACATGTCACTCAAAATCGGTCCTCTTTGTGAATTTTAGGTGCTCTTTTTCCCTTCCACATCCACCAGAAAACTTGTCTTTTGACACTGTGTCACTTACAACTATGTAACTACTTGACTGCAGCTTGCCTGTGAAATATTTCAATTGGTTTGAACACAGCAACATGCAGTGGTTGTAATCAGTGTGTTATATGACTTGACAGTTGAGGTAATGGTTCATCATTGACTTGAGCCGGCTGAATGGATCAGTCAGCGATTTTGGTGTGAGTAGCATGTGCATGTAGTAGAGGTGACACCTTGTTGTGTGTACTTGGTTGAGCATAGTCGTGAAGATGTTGTAGCCACCTAATTAGTTAAGAGATCATGTGTCCTATCACAGAGCCATCAACCAGACCGTGGGGACGAGCACCAGAGTACAGAGTACTGTACATTCTTTGTCTCTTGGAAATAATCAGGTAGAACAGTTTCCCACAACTCTTATTTTAACTGTCAAATGCTGTGTTTGGTCTCTTTCATCTGTCAAAATGTATCAAACTTGATGTTTTCTTCATTTTGCAGCTACTTTCAGTGAGCTTGTGGGCTGCAGAAAAACCACACTTGACTTTTAGACATATATGAACATTCCTTTTACCACAACCTTGACGAAACAACTGATATGCATTCAGGCTGGTTCAGACTGAAATTTGTGTGTTATTTTCACAAAATGATTTGGTAAGAATGAATTGGCTTGCAGTAGTTCCCAAACAAGGTTCGTGACATCTTTAATCATGAACCAGATTGGTATTCTTGAAGTTACAGGCTATGGACAGCCATTTTGTCTTCATTTCCAGCAAGCAGAGCAGTTTCTTCTCTTGACACTTCTTGTAGAATCATGTGCCACCTGTCTTCACTTAACCCATCAGATGTCCCTGAGTTGTGGTTTCATGATCTCATATGTACAGCTGCACTCACTGAAATTAATTTCTGTACTCCTTAATTCATCCAAGCTTTCATCGCATGTTGTGGATTGAGTCTTCCACATGTGTTTCTTGAATACTGAAAATCGACAACAAAACCCTACCTCATTTACTGAGTTATGCAACTTGTACTGGTATTTATGCTGTCTTTGTCAGAACAGTTTGCAGTACTTGAGTTTCACAGAATTTTTTTTTATAACCTCAAAAATGAGATTGGACATGCTGAAACTTGCTGCATGTACATGCAAGGTTATGCACTGCTTAATTTGTTAAACGGAAACTGAATTCTCTTACTTAGACAGGTAATGTGTCCGTATGACAACGATGATTTTTCTTACCACAGAATGTTTTAATTGTATTTGCAGTTGATGCTGCAATGTCGTTACCAGTGAGTTGTGGGAACACATCAATCTTGAACCTGCCAGATGGCAGAGCAAACAGTAGGTTTTCTTAAGTTTCCGGTGATATGATTTGAGTGTCTGTATGGTACTAACGGTTTTCCCTGTGACTTTTGAATGTGTCAGATTTGTTTGATTGATGTACATCACATATGTTCATGCAGCCTCCAGCTGCCTTGAACTCCAGGGCATTGAATGTGTTTAGTGTATGACCATTTATTAACCAACTTTTGTGCACTACACTGTGCATACCAAATCACATCATAGTTTCTGCCCTGACACATTTCAGTGTCTAATGTCGGAGCAGAAACAAGGATGGGATTTGGTATACGCAGTGTAGTGCGCAAGAGGTGGCTAATAAATGGTGATATGGAACCTGACGCACTGTATGTGCAACATTAGGATTATTTACATGCATCAGTGTTACTAAAGTCTATCTGCATAAAAAAATGGAGAGGTTCTAAAATATGTCATTGAGTTCTTCTTCCTCTTTAGCCACTGTTTTGAAGGGCAGTGTTGGAACTTGAATATTATGTGCATTACCACCATGAGAACTCAGAACTGAATTTTAAAATATGTTGATTGCAAGAAATTCTATTTTTGCTACGAAACTAATATTTTGACAGCTTTGAGATGTAAATATGTTGTCAACACTGTGATATCTTGGTTAAAAATATATCATACCAAGTAGATACCAGACTATCAAAACAAGATAATATCACATACTTTAAGGGAGCAGTTAAATTTCGTCGCTAGATGCAGGTAGTTCTTGGTTTACCTTTTATTTTAGAAAGATAGTACACATTTTGGTAAGAAGATGCTTTCAGTGTTAATTTTTGGGTTTTTTACACTGGAAGTTATGGTATGACAGTTTAGGCAAAATTTAAGGACTGTGTTATTTGATACCCAATATTTTTATTTCAAGACCATGCATAAACCTGTTGTTGCTTCAGTTTTCCTCCATATGTTTGAGTCCATTATATACATCTTCTGTAGGTTCTAACCCTTATGCATTGCATTTGGGGGCTTATCATGAAGGCTGGCACGTAACGGGTTGGAACATAAGTGGAAAATTATACCAGTTATAATGTAGGTTGAGGTAGTAGCAGGATGCTTCATTTTGAAGTCATAGAGTATGTTTATATTTCATTTACCTACATAGTTGCAAAATTTTAAATCCAGCTTCACATATAGAATGCAAGGTCTTAAGTTGTAGAGGGTGAATTGGAAACTGTGAACATGAATTCTTATAATAAAATCAATTAGATGCACTAATTTCTCAAATTTATTTTGTAATAAAACTCTACATGTTTTGGACATTTCCTGTGGAAAAACTCCTGATGATGGACAGAGGAACTGTCTGAAACATGTAGAGTTTTATTCCAAAAATAAATTTGAGGAATTAGTGCATCTCGTTGGTTTTATTATAAGAATATATCATGATGCATGGTCACCTGAATGTCATATTTGTGAACATGTGTGTGTATGATTTGTTGGAAGAAGGAAGATCTTGCATCCTGCAGTTCTGTCTGTAAGTGTAAGTGTAAGTGTGTCATGTTAGGTCATGGTGGCTGTATAAGGTGCAGACATTGTTGTAAATACTTTAGTGAGACCTGTTAGTACATGCATTGTGGTGACAGATTGGTTCTGAATCCCCAATTTATCAAGTTAAATTCTGTATTTACGCAAAACAGTATGACATGGCAAATATATATTTTATGTATTGCAGTATATGGGTTATTACATTTTAGTTTGCAGATTCCTGTTCATTTTGAATGTGCATATTTTTTGCTGATTTGTTGTGTCACCTTCCTGTTGAAACAGTAACAGATGTTTTGAACTCTGCATGAATAATTGTGTTTGTGTTGAAGCAATTGGCATTAAGCTTAATTCATAGTGATTTTTGGAAAAATGGAATGTAAGTCACACCTGAATTTGATAGTTTGAAATATTAAGCTGCCACAGTCTTCCAATCTCTGCTTAAGGTTTATAGTGCATTTTTCTGTTACTTGTTGAGTGTAATTTACTGCACACTGTTAGAAGCAGCAGATTGGAGAGTGTATTAGCACTAAGAATGTAGCGCTACATGTAATGTTCTGTGCATCTTCTAATATGGTTTTGCCTTTTTTTGTTAAGCATTGAATTTAAGTCAGTGCATTGAGGGGACCCCAGTTTGTCTTCCTGTCTGATGTCTGACCTCCATACAACACATCATGTTCTTGGTCTCCCATTACCATATGTTCAGTTGCACTTCTGTTTACACAGATATTACCAGTACTTTAAATGTTGTGTAGGAACTTAATTTAGGCACTGAGAAGTGTTACTTTGTGTTTGTCCCAATTGTGTGCACTGCTTGTTGCTATTGCTTGAAGTGTACTGTATTTGTGTGTGCGCATGCACACACATGCGTATACAAATAAAAATGAGATAGAGCCTTAGAACTACTGTATTCAGAACTTGATCATGAGAGAGAGAGAGAGGGGGGGGGGGAATAACCACAAAAAATATCTGAAGTTTCACATATCCCAATGCTTGAAAGTAAGTGATTTTTAAATACTGTGTTTTGATCAGAAGCCATTCATTTCTCCAAGACATATTCTCATTTAAAATATTTTATACTCTTGATTTTCATCGTTTGGGTGTCTTCACAAAAATCTAGTTACAGTGTGCAGAATGTCTGTAATGTGATTATCATTGCATTCTCTTGACAGAGACTTGGGGGAGTATTTTATGTTACTGCCCTACCATATTACTGTGACAGTGATGGCATGTGTGGTGTCCAGATAGCTGATGCACCTTTGAACTGTGCGCTGTATATGCTGCCACTGCATGACGTAATTATTTGTTGTGTTAGAAAATATTTATGTTAAGAATTTGTTGTTAGTTAAGAAGATACACAGATGCAGTTTCGGAACCTCGGCTGTTCTCTGTTTCTGTGCAAATCGTAAAGCTCCTAAAGTTTAGTTTGTGCAGATCAGTACAGTAAACAGGCATTGTTTTAACATTGGTCAAAAGTGCATAAAATTTATTAAAAAGACCAACCAGTGCACTTTGGTTTTATGGGTATAATTTTATTGCACAGTGACCAGTGACATGTTCGGCCACTCGCGTGGACATCTTCAGGGTGGTGCGAACAGAAAGACATATATTTATAATGTGTCGGGTTCACTTCACAGTTATAAATCATGTAATTTTGGGTAAAATTCTCATTAAATGATAAAACAATGATGAGTGTAAAATATGAGCAGTTAAATATTATCATCTGGAGTGTGCTTCTGTGGAGTTTTGTATATAGAAGATACATGTGGTGGATTGTGATCCCGATTTGTGAGCGATGATATACGAGTATTCTGCGCAGCAAACTGTTCTGCATGCTATATCAAGTGCATTTGTTGGTCTTCTTAATAAATTTTATGCATCTGATTAAAGCACAGAGCACGGAACATATCAAAGTCACCAAAAGATTTGGGTGCGTGAATGCAGTAACATTTGTCTCTGTTCAGAAGCTACTGGACCACTACTATGATTTCTTCCGTCTCTGCCTAGGAAAATGGCTTGACCAGATGTGAATGTAAATATAAACGAAGTCTGTGTTAAGTTACAGACATGGAAGAAGTCCAGTGACACTGCGCAACAGACAGACATATTATGTGTAGTACTGTTATTGCTAAAGGGCCGGGATAGTGTAGGCGATATAATGACTCGCTATGGGCTGGACGGTCCAGGGATCAGATCCCGGTGGGGGGTGAAATTTTCCGCACCCATCCAGACTGGCCCTGGGGCCCACCCAGCTTCCTGTACGATGGGTACCGGCTCTTTCCCGGGGTAAAGTGGCCAGGGCGTGACGTTGACCACCCACCCCCATCTAGCGCCTTGGTTAAAGAAAGAGTAGAGCTATACCTTTACTGCCCTTTTGGGCCTTCAAGGCCTGTTCTAGGGGTGAACTGTACCTTTACCTGCACACCTTTAAAACTGCGAACGGTGCCCACATTCATTATTTAACATTATTGGTTTGTGCTGTACTAAGTAAATGGACATTTATGCCTAGCATAGCTTGTGTAATGCAGCGTTTGTTAACTACAGCTGACTGTCCCATAACCATATGTCAGCAATTCAAAATGTATTATTATAAATATAAATATTGATTTTGTATTCAACCATTCCTTTGTAATATAACATGTCTTGCTCATATCTTTACTTCTGATTGCCAGATGTACGTTACATGAAGATTTAGTTCCATATATGCAGATCTTACAGCATTTGAAATATTTAATTATGTGTTTATGGTTTGAAGTTTGTGCTTTTCTGATTTATGTGGGCAGAATCAGACATGATACAAACTATAAAGTTTTTAGTCCTTTTATTTTGTAAATGTGATTGTAGAAGATTTACATGCTGATATGTTGAGCTGTTAAGCATAGTGGCTGCACTGTAAATCATTCCATGGAGTGGGGAGAATAAACGTATTGTTCGACTTGGGGTTCGGACAATGGTTTGGGTCTCCTGAGGTGTTGTGGTGCCACGTCAGCTGGTAGATAGTTACTTATGTTTTGATGAAGCATATTTCCATCGTCTGTAGGGTCAAGAAGTGCAAGAGTGATTCAACTTCTTGACCCTGAAGATGGAGGCACTGTGTTGTTCTGAAATGTTAACTTTTTACTGTTTGACACATTGTAACATCCATAAAAACTTGAACATTTGAGAATAAGTGTATTGTTTGTAAGTACCAGGCACAGTGGAAACTGTGTTGATTCTGTGAATGTTGCATTTGTTGCAGCCAGCCATATGTAGTAACCATGCTGAATGGAATATAAATATTTAATATGCATTTAGTATTAAATGCAGTGACGCATTCAATTCCAAAATTTCTGTGATAGACCGGTACGTCTTAAATCATAAAATCCTGCTCAGTTTACTAATTGGTCCAACAAGAACACGTATGCAGTTACAGCACGTGTGACAATAATGTAGTGTGTAATGTAGTGGAATTCTAAGGCGGAAAATCTTCATGGGTTGCCAGTTTCTTTTATTGGTGACTGCTTTTGTGCAGTGGGTGAGAGGAATGTACAGTCAGATTTCATGTGATTGTAGGTATATACTGTCCTTGTCACGGAGCGTACCCATTCAAATTAGTGAAAGTCTAAAACATGACGCGAAGTGCTAGTGCCCGGAATTATTCTAGTTTTTTTTTTTTCATGGCGTTGGTTAGTGTTGACATTATTAACGAGCACATGAATGAACCATTAATTGATTACATGATTATTGTGTTATCAATGATGTACAGTGACTGTTGAACCATCTGACATAACCTAATAAGACCTAGACAATGTATTCGATGGTTATTAACAACAGATGTGTGAAGTTAGTAGATTGCATATGTTTTGTTTCTGGCTCACTAGTGTACCACTTGAAAGTAGTGTACAGTAGTTCTTGGCCTGGTGTTCTGATGCAGAACTCGTCGGTGCGTATGTATGATGTTATGCTGTGCCGACTGTAGACCAGGTTCAGGTTAGGTTTCGAAGGCAGTGAGCGACATTTAAACAGTAATTTACAATTTGTTCTGTCTTCTGGCAGTTCTTCAATTCATGCACTATTGTTAGTCGAACATTAACACACACTGTCTTAGATGATGATGACAAGTGCAATGAGGCAACTATTCTCTGATCCCACTCCCAGTATCGGAGGTATTAAACAAGGTTTAACATCATGCCATTGAGTGTTCAGTTCATGATTTTCTGAGTTGTGACACTGTAGTCTTATAGATACAATGTGCCGCCTTCATCTTCGGCGCTGTCGCAGAAGATGGAAGCAGTTAGATCCTTTGTAACAACAGTCCAAAAGGCCACACAGTCTGTACAGAACTGACATACTTCATTAATCATTAATTTATTGCATTTTGCATGTTCAATCATTTATTTATATCTACCATTACTTTTTTTTATGTCTGGTTGCAGTATTATTCTGAAGAACTTCTAAAGAGTATTTTTTTAAAAAGTCTTGAGTGTGTGTGTTTTTTAAACTTTTGTCATTGGAGTAACAAGATGCAGTTGTTCGCTTGAACAGAATCACTGGTGCAACTTTGTTATCTTGATATTCCAAATAAAGTTACAACTTTTGCATCAAAATTGTGTACATATGTGTTTTAGTTTAGTGATGATTCATGCAGTGCTTCGTATTCAGTTTTGTCTGTATCCCTTCTGGTGTTATGTATTAGCACATAAATCATTTACCGTAATTACGCTATTTATCATATTAGTGTATCCTTGATGCAGAGGTGTTATAACACTACATTTATCAGTAATATTTAACCTGATATGTTTTGAATTTATGCTAATTTAATGTCATGGCTTTGTAAATAAATGTTACTTTTGTTTTGTTCATGTTTGGTGGATTTTATTTTATTTACTACTCTGCCTGCCTGCCTGCCTGCCTGCATGCTCAGTGTCCCCTCCCACTGGTTTTTCAGTTGCAGAGGCTCGTTCTGTACAAGCAGCAGTAGTGAATACAGTGTTCTGCATTTTGGCTGGAATTTGTTACAGTTTGTGTTGACTTCAGCATTAAGTCTGAAAGATGGTGAATCTTATGCGTATTGGACCGTGCATCATCTTGATATTTGAATAAAGGTTGAACAACTAGTTGACACTTGCTTTATTATCTCCTGCTCAACATGTTTCAGACGTTAATACGTCCATCTTCAGGAGCTTGCGACTACTTGTTGCATTGTGTAGGCTGTAATGATAGAGGTTTTGTGTGTTAATTTATTTATATAGTGGTAAGTGCTATATCTATATAATGTGTCGTGTGTGGTATCCGAGTGTAGGCTGAACCAGCTGGTTCAGCCTACACTCGGATACCACATCACCAACAGACAATCCCGCTACATAACACCAGCACGCCTCAAGTCAGCCTACGCAATGCAACAAATAGTCGCAAGCTCCTGAAGATGGACGTATTAACGTCTGAAACGTGTTGAGCAGTAGATAATAAAGCAAGTGTCATCTAGTTGGTCAACCTTTATTCAAATATCTGAAAGATGGTATTTGTATGTAAGTCTATCAATTTTGTCAAACTTCACACCTTTTATTTTCAAACCCTTTTCTCCTTCCCAGGGTATGCAGGTGTGTCTGTATGTAGTGGGATGTCCTATAGCAGCTGCTATACTCAGAGCAACAATACAGGGGACACTGTGTACTGTCATATATCTAGATAATTCAGTGTATTAATTTGTTGCATTATCTTGTCATGAACACATATATTGCTTCTAATTGGTTCCATTTGTGTAAAAAGAGTAATTGTGGTACTTCATAAGTATTTTAGGAAGATCAGTCAAGCTATTTCAAGTTTTGTTTAGGTGAAGACATTTTTAATGATCACTTTGCATGAATGCCACCAGCATTACTCCACGCACAAGTATTCACAACTGTATTCTGCATATGCGCACAACATTGGCATCCCTGCTTCCTGCATGTGCAGTTCGTTTGATGCTTAGGATACATATGCAAACTGGAAACAGAAGTTAAAATTTGTGTATTTTAAAGTCACGTGTGCCACAAAATGGAAATTTGGTGCTCCATATAATTTGTGTTATCTCTGTATGTTAGCTGCAGTGATCCAGGTGAGCACAATGGGAACTTTTCACAAATTTTAATGCTTTTACTGGATCTGTAGAGGAGCAAGTATGATACATTAGTTACATTATACATCTTTCTGCGTAAGTCAGAATGGGGTAGGTGGTCGACTATATATCAGTGTGTACATGTGATACAACTATTAACCCCTACACTCCTTCCCTCCCCACACACACACGCGCACACACACACACACACACACACACACACGGTTATCAGCCATTGTAAGCAGAAAATAAATATATGCTATAAAAAATGCATTTAGTTCAATGATAACTGCTTTTTAGAAAATTGCAGAAGTCTGTAACTGCGCAAGTTGAAATTGTGGAGGTAGCAGTGTTTCTGTACAGACTTGCTTCATAAATTTTCTTGCAGTAGATGTTTCAGGTTCGCAATATTCAGTATCAGTGCTCTTCACATTGGCACATTATGGATTAATGTTCATTTTTTGTAGGTGGTGATATACACGTATGTTGCTTGGTATAGTTCTGTGAACAATTACACGCAGTGCTTTTTATTCTGAAAAATAAGGTGACGCTACTTGCAAAACAGAGTAGTTCCAGTGTGGGCTTTTTTTTAGTAGTCTTTTATGTTTCATTAAATTATTGAAGTGCCACCCTTTCCCCACCTAACCTTCTGTACACCCACTAAATCTAACCTATACCCTCAGTAAATTCCTTGGCCATTGTCATAAGTGCCTCTGGCCTGTGTAGGCTCCTCACATTCCACATTCCAAATCTCATGTCCCCTTTCAGCTGCTTGTATCATACCAATGTATTGGAGTAAATCTGAGGCCTTGTGAAATGTTCCTTAACATTGCTGAGTCTTTACAGTGAAGAGTTGCTAGCACCTTACCCAACCCCCAAACCTAGACAAGGAGATGCTTTATGGCCATTGCTTTTCAACTGTCCTTTGGTATATGCCAGTAGGTGGGTTCAGGCAAACCGTGACTGTAAGGCAGAAGGTTAGTGTTAAATCACTGGCAAAATTGGTAGGGTTATATCTTGAGAGGATGCAAATTAATTCTAATAAAAATTCTTGAAATGTCCAGGGAAGAATTGTCATTCTTGATTTATGCCAGAGGAGGATGAAATGGTGTGGTGTGACAAGGATATTGGGAGTTTGGAGAAGCCAGTGTGCTGTGTAGCAATTGATATCAAGCAAGGGGAAAGTGGTCAAACATGACCACAAAAAATGTCGTGCTGATGCCAAGTAGCAGAGCTGCACAATTTCTGTGTAGAATTTGTGGATACATGTGTGCCAAATTTGACACACAGACATGGTGATTTATCATTTACAACTAGAAAATTTAATACATATTTCAAGCAAACATCAGCATGGTATCTTCTGGACTTCATATTGTACTGAACTTTTTTTTGTAACGTGGGACCAAATACTGCAGAACGGGCAGTGTACCGGTTGCTGTGCACCGATGCAACTGTGAGCGGTTTTTGCATTCAGCTGGACATATTATGTAAACATAATGCTGGAATCATGAATGATTCTGATACAACTAGTTACAATGTGGCAGGGATAGTGCAGTTAGTGACTTGCCTGCAGGCTGTTTGACCAAGGAATTTTTTCGTTCCGAAAGCGACAAGATGAGTTCTGGTTTCCACCCAGGTTCCTATTTAGTGCATACCGGGGCCCTGGAGCTATACATACTCTCTCCCAGACACCCGTATCGTGTGCAAGACAGCCTTTGCTTGTATTTCACTTACAGCCATACCAAAATAAATTAAGATCTGAATGACTAGTGTACAGTTATTGCTGATTACTGTGGAATAGTGGGTCTGAGTAGACATTTTCTAGAGATTTCTCTACTGCATAAAATATGTGGTTTTGAGTTTAGAGGCAATTGTGTATTTGTTACATATAAATTTCATTGGGGTACATTTCAGTCTTAAAATTAATGTTAATGGTACGAGGGGAAAGATGTCACTAAGTTTTGAAGATGTGTACAGTTGCATGTACAGACTCTTTTACCAGTGCTTATGTCAGCGGGTCTACACGAAGATCTGAAGTTGGAGCCTGGCAATTGAAAGGATGCTGAGAAGGAGCTTATCCAGAGGGATATAAAATGCTGTACTGTGAAACAGATTTAAATGTAAAGATATGTCTGAATTATCAAGGGACGAGTACAGATGCCAACAATAAACTTGTGCTCAGTGACACAGATAATTGATAGTAACAGAAATGTGTGTCAGACGTTACAGAAAATACTTTCAAAACTAAATTTATATGACTTCTTACATGGCAGGTCTCATTCAGTGCGATGTTTAAAGGTGTAGCCATAATCTGTTTTTTCACATTTGTCATGTGATAATCATAAAGAGTTTGTAGGTCAAAATATGTTGAAAATTTAACAGTTACAGTAACAAAAAACTAAATTCTAATAGTAAATACAGTTACATAATTTAGAAGCAAAGTTCTGGCCCTTAATGATATAGATACAACAAATGAAGAAATATGTTTATGATTACTGATTACTTAGTATTCAGTTAAGTGATGAATTGTACACATTTTCCCTGGGTTGTAGTTAGTAATTTCAACGTTAATCTTACTGTTTTTATTACTTTTCAGCAAATCCTTATCTGTTCTGAAAAGTGTTGCCCAACTGAGGAATGTGTGTATGTGTGTGTGTGGGTAAGTTGGTCATCTTGTTTCTGTTTCGGTGCTGTAACACATGTGCACGATTGACATTTAACCTCTTGAATCTGACCTACTAACCCACTGACAGCTGATAATTAATTAAAATCATGTAAACTACGTTTCTTCACTACAGTCTCGGTTGGGAAACATTGTAACAGATAACATCAAATGCTCCATTAAATAATTTTTTTAACAATGTTTCTGAGAGCATGATGGCCTAAAATACATTCCTCTTGTCCATTAGTGTCTTGTCCAGTGCGAAGACGGAGTAAAGTGCTGTGTGTTCATGGTTGAAGTTTGCACTACTAACATTTTATTTAACCTCAAATCATGCTACACTCTGTTCACCAAAAATCAAGCGGCCTGATATTTCGTACGTCGTTCTCAGGCAGTGACGTGACGTACAGTTGCCATCATAATTCGAGTCGTTTTACTTTCGCCATGTTTGTGCATTCGTGGCGTTTCTCTGTCTTCCATTCATTACAATCAATCACGGCGCATATATATTAACCGAAAACACCAACACATTCGCTTAATTTGAAGTTAAAACATGAAATAAATGTCATTAATTTTACGAAACAAGTTCATGATCCTTCTTCCGTGTGGCCTTCTAGTAGACAATAACACATTTTCAAAGATGTGTGTTTTTAAACTGATTACACTGATTATGGTGGTTATGAAAACCAAAATGCGCATTTTTTAATAATAAAGTTAAAGGTAATGGAGAGCTAATGTTGGTTATTTTAAACTGTACTTTGCTGTTTGATCAAAATGATGGATGGACTGTGCCTTACCGCTATTTAGTGGTTTATTTGAAGAATATTTACTTAAGAATGTTATTTTAAAAAGCCTACATTGCTTGGTAAAAATTGTTATATGATTTTAGACACTTTTGCTAAAGGATTTCTCATTAAATTCAGTCAAGTTTCTTTCAATTTTCTGCCACCCGAATCACATTTCTTCCTCTACCGCATTATGGTAATTCACAATTTTTGAGCCGTGGACCAAAAAGGATATTATGTCTGCTGCTGGTCGTGGATGAAAACCGAGGGTAGGGGATTATCCGTGGACGAAAACTGACCTGTTGGCGACAGTATGGTCATTAACCCTTATATGAGTGTAGGCCGAATCCCTCTTACGACTTAACGGCCATAATCAGTGTAACCAGTAAGACTTTTAAAGACGCACATGTTTGAAAATGTGTTATTGTCTACTAGAAGGCCACACGGAAGAAGAATCATGAACTTGTTTCGAAAGCTAAAATCGTGCTGCACCTGTACCAACAGCACTTCACACCCCACAACCTGAAACAAGACCAGAGTGAAACCACCCTCGCTCGGTCCAGACCTCCCCAGCACACCCATCATACGCTCAACAATTCCTTTCCATAAATGTTTCAAATGTCAGATCTCGTGACCCGCTACGGTCCGCAAGCAACAACGAGATCCACATGCATAGTTTTAGTCCCATTCGAACACGAACCCTCTAAATCAGAATGTCGGTAAACAAAGAAAAACGAATTACGGAAAAACAACAGAAATATCTGCGTCACTCGCATTTCTAACCCTGCCAATGGAGCAAAGATAACTTTTGAAACATGTAATTAAATAATGGATGTGTTACTGCGTAATTCAATTGAGTGTTTGTGAGTATAAAACATATTCAAAAGGAACAAATTTTACGCTGAGACTTGGAATCGAACCAATGTAGTTTGTTACCGAAAAGTAGTGCCATCACGCGTTAACGCGCTTGGCTACCTCCGGGTGCGGCAAACAACTACCCTTTCGCAACATCCATCCGTGGAAGCAGAGCTAGCTAGCCACACGCCTCGGAAAATTAATGACATTTAATTCATGTTTTAACTTAAAATTGAGCGAATGTGTTGGTGACTTTGGTTCATATATACGCGGCGTGATTGATTGTAATGAATGGAAGACAGAGAAACGCCACGATTGCACAAATATGGGAAAAATAAAACGACTCGAATTACAATGGCAACTGTACGTCACGTGACTTCCAATTCGGGACTTAAACAATTTCAGGCCGCTTGATTTTTGTTGAACAGGGGGTACAACGCCACAGGAAACTGCTTATGCAGTATTTTTTATTCAACTAATAATCCTTAAGCTTTTGTACTTCCCTAACCATTCCATAACACCAGCTAAATTGTCATTAAGCACATTATAACTGGGTAACTTGACTACATTCCTGCTGTGTCTTCCCCTTTCATATATTTTGAGTTAAATGTTGTTTATATCAATTTAATTGACATCCTGTTCATTTATATATAACTTTTTATCAAGTGTTCCAGAGCGTTGGCACGAGATGTGACTGCTCTGCTGTTGCAGGGCTTGATGAGCAATACACACAACAGGTGGAAGTGAAAAATAAACCCAGTCCTGGTTCCACAACTCTTGAGGATGTACTGGACTCCCTTCTAGGACTGCCCCCCACATCTCGCTCCCCCAGCCCAGGTGCTGGTTCTGCTAGCCCGGGACACTGCCGCCCCTCACATCCACCACCCCTGCTGCCACCACAGTCCCATCAGCACCACAGTCAGCGACGTAGTTGTGGGGACTTGCGCTCAGACCTGGCAGGTAGGAGGACTGTGTAAGTTTCATCACCCCACAAGGTTCGTACCAGTAGTGAAGGACATGGAAGGAAGGTTGTATTTTATGGAAGACAAAGTTATTTCTCTGATCTGATGTGTGGTTGACCGTGCATCGTAATTCAGCGTGGATAAGAAACCAACTAGATGTCACTTTTTGTAGTATGTTTTATTTCTCCCTTACAAGTTGCTCAACATGTTTCATAGTTGAGCTACGAACTCCTCAGTTGACACACTACCTGCTAACCAGTTCTGACAGCCTTCCTGCAGCCACAGCACAATACCAACACGTGGCGATAACACTACGCAGTTGTCAGCTCCTGAAGATGGGCACATGGTTGCCCGAAACATGTTGAGCAACTTGTAAAGGAGAAATAAAGGATAACACAAAAAGTGACATCTAGTTGGTTTCTTATCCACACTTATTCTCTGATATTCAAGGATATTTGTTTATTTATCTGGATAATTTTATTTCATTGTATATTCTACCCATTAAACAAAGTGCAAGCCTCTGTATAACATAAACATTCTTTCTAAAGTTTTGTAATCGAATGTGTAACCAACAGGCTTCAATAATTCTTCCTGAATTAAACAAAAAGGTCAGTAGCAGGTGTGGCAGAAACACACTGGTTGTTATAGTAGCTCTAAAAAGTACCAATTGCAGTAACATCTAGATCAGATTTACACCTAAAAATCTCCCTTGGAAATTAACCCTTCATACTTCAGATATGTATTCTTGTTCCACCTGTTGCAAGTGGGTCAGTATTTACGTAAATGACCATAATGAAACCAGGAGTGCTGCCTGTCGTACAGTAACCATGAGATATGTGTTGATGCTTGGCCTGTAAAATCTTGAACTAAACTCACATAATATTAGTTTATGTGCCAACGTCAGTTCTCGAAGTGGTTTGTAACAAGGTGAAGATATTCAGATGTATGCAGACCAAACAGCTGTATGGTCAATGGTACCAACAGGTGTTTCATGTCAAGATGTTGAGGTTGCTGACAGGCAATCCATAATCAGAGAATCTGAGCCCTAAGTCCAGGAGCAAGAAGTGATTATGGAAAGGTTTTCATCAATATTGACCTGAAACTTTGTACTGTTTTCATTCGTGCCTTATCACTGGACCTTCATATTGCCATGTGAGTGTGCATTACATTTCCTTCAACTGTACCATATGTGTCTCCAAGTAAAAGAGACAACTGTTAAAGCTTGCAGATCTTGGTATGGAAACTTAACGAAAACAATTAATATACATTTGTAAAATAAACTGTTGACAAATACTGATCATTGATCTCAGTTCTGTCATCACTTTTAGTTCTTTTTGGGGGCTTGAACTCCTGCTAATAATATAGCTGTGACAAGTGGAGGGGAAAGCCTCAGTGCTTAAAAATGTCTGAACATTTTTGAAGAAACTGCATATAAATTTCTTGTATGATGAATTAAGTTTGGTCTGTTTCTGATAAACTGTATTACTGAAAAAACTGTCAATATAGTCATGGTTTGTTTTAATGCATTTCCATAAAGAAACTCACATTTCAAGGGGGCCGGGGTAGTGTATTCAGAACAGCAACTCATTACATGCTGAACTGTTCAGGGATTAAATTTCGGTATGGGCGAGATTTTGCACACCCTTCAGACCATCTCTGGTCCCCACCCAGCCTTGTATAAAATGGGTACTGCGTAATTCCCAGTGGTAAAGCGGCAGAGGTGTGGCATTGACCACCCATCCCATATAGTGCCGTGGTTAAAGAAATAGTAGAGATATGCCTCTACTCCACCTCTGGGCTATCATGGTCTTTTTAGGGTGAACTTTACCTTACATATCAATCACAGCTGTTTACCTCCCATGAGGGAGGATGTGACTTTCATAAGGCTTGGATGCGGACATAGTAAGGCGTGTTCTGTTTTTGGTCAAATTATTCTCTTCATCGATTCGTCTTCAAAAAAATTTTTCCCCTGATTCTGACACCCTTAAAACCTTTTGAAAAGTATTCACAAGACATCGCGATAGAAATTTCTGCAAGAGTTATTAAAATTTGTTGTGCAGATTGAGGGAGCCAGAGATCAAGATAAAGTGTGCTTTTCATATTCATCCTACAAGGTTGAGTACGAATTGCACACCACAAGTGCACTTGTGTGATGGACACGGGCGGTGCCCACAGGGTCAGCTAGTGATGGGCAGCCTGCCGCTCCGGAACCACCCCCATACTATGTATCTGACATTGTTCGCCGGAGGAGCGAGGGCAACACACCTCGGCCGAGCGGTGGCGGTAGGCGAGTCTCCTTTGACATGACCACTTCATGCGGTGGTAGCCAGCAACAACAGCAGCAGCAGCAGCAGCAGCATCAGCAGCCACAACCTGATCAGTCTGTGGTGCGCTGCCGTTACTCCAAGTGTGGTCGCACGGCTAGTGTGGCTGAGGCACGCAGGACGTTCAAGACATGCCACAATTGCTCGCATGTGTACTGCTCCCGGGAGTGTCGTCGGGCACATTGGGAACGGCACCGCAAGACATGCCTTCACTCACGTGTTGGTGCATTATGCCACCAGGTGCTGACAACTGCTCGTGAAGACCCTGCCACTTTGCGCCACCTCTCCCTACTTGCGCGACGTGGTTACCTTGCCCAGGGTCGTGGAGCTGTCAAGAGCTTTTTCTCTAGCCCTGAGCTTGCTGAACGTTTTGTTGCTAATGGATTTGTCAATCTTGGGGAACCTGCTTTTGTACGTTGGGCTGATCTGCTGCCCAGTGAGATGGGTGTTGATCTGTACTCGGAACTGCTGCGACTGTGTAAATCTTACATGCCTGACACTCGCTTTGTGCTTTATGTGGCAGTGTGTGTGGTCAGTGAAGTGCCAACCACAGGTGCTGTAAAGTGGGAAAGGCAGCTTGTATCCAGGTGTGCCAAACTGCGTCTCTGCCGGTCCGTGATATCCTCAGCACCTCCTCAAGCCAGTGGCGGCCCTCAGAAGCGAACATCACCCTGCAACATAACCAGGGACTCAGAAAATCCAGAAACACTGATCTTAACTTCCCTGCCTGGTTGTCAAGGCCAGATGACACCACAGCGAGCCCGGGAAATTAGCTTCACCAACATCCAGCGACATCTGCGCCAAAGAGGTGTGAGTTTGCGGCGGCATTTCCCTGATGTGTACAAGCGGTTATGTGCATATGTGGAGGGGTCAACTGAGCGTTTTACACCTGTCACAGTGTACCCAAGAGATGTCCTTACTGGAAAGAGCTTCATGTGTATCATCATGCCAGACGCAGAACCAGAGAAGCTGGAGCTTTTACCGCGGGACAGCAGTCGTGTGCAGACCATTGACATCAGCATGGAATACGAGGTCACGTAGCATTAGGACGCTGTCCCCACCACTTTGCTCTCTTCCTGTTTTAAATTATCAAAATTTATGTCATCTCAACAGCATGCTATTGGCTAAGGCATGGTTGACATGAGTCTGCAACAAATTGCATGGTTGGTGCTACTTGGCAGATTCTGGCAGTTCAAATTTTGATTTTTGTAGAATGAAATCCGGGAAGGTGCTCTTTTTTAAATATTGTCTTTCTATGAGCATTCTTCCACATCCATGTGTCAGGCAGTAGACAACTGATTGCATCGCATACTCATACAACTGTGTGTCAGACAGTAGGCGTAATTTACGAAGCAACACAGTTAATTAATGCCAAATGCAAATTTCAGTGTTTTGTACTTTTAGTCATTATTTTTTTCATGTCCTCAGACTGAAATGTACAGTATTTTTCTGTCATTAAAGTTGCAGGCCAGAAGCTATTCTTACAAGTTACGGGGAACATCTGAATATACTGTAAGTACCTGAATGAATCTGACTTTCTACTTAGTGAGGGAAGGACAAAAAACAGTATCTTTTATGAAGGACAGGTGTGGAAAGAACTGGGTGACATGAACTGTGAAATTAAACTGACAAAGTAGGTTTGAAGGATTCACCAGTATTTACTTAAGCTTTTTTTTTTTGGCACTTTGCTGCACCTGTCAGTAATGTGTGTAACATGTGGCTGTGCAGTGAGGCCAACACATATCTTTCCACTAAAATATTTGTGTCTAAAACCCTGGCATAAAGTTATTGTAACTTGTAGTTGTTTTATCAAAAAGTTATTCCGGATTCTGTTCTACAATATGATACTCTGTCATTGGGTAAAAAATTTGACATACAGGTGACTGTGCATCTTGATAAATTCTTATAATAAAACCAACTAGATGCACTAATTTCTCAAATTTATTTTTGGAATTCCAAAAATAAATTTGAGAAATTAGTGCATCTGGTTGGTTTTATTATAAAAATTGGGTAAGAAGTTTTGTTGTGTTTCAAAGAAATATAGTGCCTTCATCTTCATAGTACAAGAGAGCTTTTTGGACCTCTGGACCCCTGAAGATGACAGCATTATGTTCTACTGGAACATAGGGAATGGTTTATCCAGTGATAGAGGGTCATATCCCCAAACAACAGATGTCTCAACTACATCACTGTGAAGACCTCAAGACTGATGTGAAGTTACTGATCTTATGGAGACCAGAAATATAAAATCTGGTAGTGATAATGAAAAAAAAAACTTTCCACTGTGCAGATGGTGAGTAAATTAGTTAACTAGTGAACCCTTGTTCAGTACCAGATACGTGGCAGGATTAGCTTCTGGCACTGCCTACAGAGCAGAGTTGGTGGGAATAGTATTGGGTGCTGCAAGAGTGCAAAGTTGTGGTGTGTGTTCTGTGGGCCCAGGTTGTTCATTTCATTCTGTGTCCGCTTTTTTAATAATAGTTTTTAAAGTTAAAGAAAATATGCATATTACTTTAACTAAATTAAAAATATATATATAGATATATATGTATAAAGGAAACTTAGTGTAAACAATTATCATTCAGACTTATTAGATAGCGATATGGATGCAAAGTATGGAGGGGTACATTTTTATAGATGATACCCTAAAGAATGTTGACTGAACTGTTATTCTCTGTGACAAAATGGTCTGTCTCTCTCTCTCTCTCTCTTTCTCTCTCCCAGGAATGTGCAGGTTGGGTGTTGGTACTGTATTGAAGCATTTCTTAAGCTGATAACAATCAGGTGAGGAAAAATAATGTCGGAGGAAACGTGTGGTCTTTGATAAACGGCTGGCTGGTAACAATATCCAGTATACTGTCCTTGTATTAAATCTTCACTTGATGTTATCAATTTTTTTGTTCTGTTACCTGAAAATCACTTTGCCTGTACAATGCTTTACAATTTATTTGATAATCTGTTTTTCTTTTCACAAGGTGTTTATACTCGTGTCCAGCAACTAAGTTTGTATTAACGTTAATACTAGCAACCTTCTGCGTATTCAAAAAATGACAATTTAAAAATAATGGTCCTTGTATGTTATCATTTTGCCATTACTTATTTCTAAATATTGAAGTGGTTTTTTTGATGTTCATAGGGCCATGCATCGTAATATTATTTCTGTAGTAAAACCAACTCGATGCACCAACGTTTCAAATTTATTTTATTTTGGAATGACACTCTACATGTTTCAGATGGTCTTTCCATCCATCATCAGGGTTTCAAGACTATACATATAGCAGTATCTGTTTGACAAATGCCTGTTGCTGTATGTACAGTCTTGAACTCCTGATGATGGATGGAAAGACCATCCGAAACACATAGAGTGTCTTTTGATGTTTTGCTGACCATGCATCTCGGTATAATCTTAGTAATTGAAAAACTGAATGCACAAATTCTTGTTTTATAATAAAGTTATTACAAAACAAGAATTTGTGCATTAAGTTGGTCAGTTACTAAGATTATGTAGAGTGTTATTCCAAAATAAAATAAATTTGATACATTGGTGCCTCTGGTTGGTTTTACTATAGAAATTGAAGTGGTTCTTCATTGTGCCAAAAAATAATCTCAGTGAACAGTGTTAGATCATCCTTTCAGAAACTAATACGAAAAATAATTCAATTTGATCTGCAGAACTTGTACAGTAAAATTTAATCCCCTGTGGGGTTAGGTTAGGCTACCTAGGAACAGAGCATTTGTGATTTCAGACTTCTGCCATGAAGTAGCTGAGAACTGCCCTCTTCTGGGTTTATTATGCACCAAGTAGTGGTAATTTCTTACCGACGTTTCGGGACAACCTATCGGTCCCACCCTCAGGGTTCAAGAATCCAAAACCCAAAACCATTGGACTTTTTAACCCTCAAGATGGGACTGATATGTTGTCCCGAAACGTCGGTAAGAAATGACCAGTAATTGCTGCATGATAACCCAGATAAGTGCAGTTCTCAACAGAGCCTATGGTAAATCCATGTTCACACCTAATGGTGGGGATAATGAATGCTTCCCATTTATATATACAAAGTGGTTTTACATGCACAAAAATGAATTTCCCCGCATATAATGTACATGGCATGAAAACAAGATTACATACAGTGTACTCTGTGATAGAGTATTCAGACATTCAGGCATCTTTTACTTTCAAGATTTATAGGGATCTTTGATGCCAAATTTCACCTGACTGAGACAACAAGTGCGAAAAAGTATGGATAGAAAACCATTTGCACTACTAGGTAAAGTGTGGCTGTCACTGCTGTGGAAGCAAGAGAAAGGAATGTTGTAGAGACCAGGAGAAAATTCCAGAGCATTTCAGAAACAGTTATCAAGATTTACTTGTCACACAGTCACACAGTCCAATATAGCTGTATATTGTACATCTCAAAGGAATGTGTCACTTTATGTATGACTCTGTTCCCTCCTCCCCGTGTGAGGTGCCTGCACAGAAAGAACAAGCTTCACCACCGTAGCCTTGCCTCTTGACAGTTCAATGGAAAACATGAATTTGAGGTTGTAACTGGCGCTGAAGGTTGGATTCTGGCCTTCTGGACTATTGCACTGTATAGTCTGGTATGTGAAAGCTATCCCATTACAGGCCTGGACAGGCCCTTTGGGCTCCAGGAGGTTGAGGCTCCCAGAAATTCTAGACAGTTGACACATGGAGGTGATAACGTTGTCCGCCCTAAACGCTGGCCATCTTTAGCCCCCAGGAGATATACCTGGTACTGATTTCTGTTAGAGGCTGAGTCGACCCCAGGACCATAACACGGCCAGAAGGATTAAGTAATGAAAAATCGCTATGACTCCATTGGGAATTAAACCCGCAACCTTCCGGCTTGTAGGACAGTGCCTCAACCAAATGTGCCACCACGTACCGAAGTCTGTTACGTAGTTACTAACATTCCAGAGGACCTGTTGGCTCTGTCATCTACCCTGAAAAAAGATTTTTCTGAAACACTGCAACAGAGGAATATGCTGCTTCCACCTTTTATACTGAAGCAGGAGTTTTGCAGTCTGAAACAATTGTTACCCCTAGCAGGCTCCATTGTATTGTAAGCCCAAAGACCTGAATTAAAGAGCAGGACATGTTTAATATGCTTACTATTAGCTTGATGAGTTACATTTCCTTGTGTTACTGGCACCCCAAATTACCACAGTTGCTCTCACACTCCAGACACATTGAGGATATTAGAAAACAGGTAACAACTTAGCTTACATTGCTTAACTGTAACTTCTACACCATTTTGTTTCTCACAGGCTTGTAAGTTTCAAAACTCATATAAAATGTGTCTATAATCTATAATTTGTTGTACGTGCTGTAAGGATTTAGGTGATGTTTGATTTGTGCATGCTTAACTGTCCTTTTATGTGCTCAATATTGCATGTAGTTATTGTTCCTTCGAATTAAATGCAATGATATTCTATATACTTTTTCAGAACTGGAGCACACTCAGTGTGTTGGCAGCTGTGATAAAGGGAACGACATTATTTCAGTCTTGCCTCTTTGCCTTCACCAGACAAAAATTTCAGGTGTCCAGTCGTGATGTCACAGCATATGGATGATTGTGGTACCCTGTTAAGAAGTGTTTTCTCATTTCTTCAATGCATATAGCTGTTTGTGACACTGACAATTGGTCACACCATAAAAATTGCAATACTTTTATAATCCTCGAACAGAAAAATTGTCCGGCAACTGTATGTCTCTTCATCATATACTACCAGCATGATACAAAGGACTGCATGTCGGACTGTCTTTAGACACGATGCCATCACTGTGTGCCTGTTACAAGAACATGTAATGCGTATCTTCAATGATATTGTGATGGAGGCCAGAGATATATATTACTTCAGCAATGGGGGACCTGTGCAATATATAAATTTGTTAAAATGATATGGATCTCACCATCACAAAGAGGACTTGAATAACTAAGTGCAACGACGTTTTTCACACAGGAAAGGACCATCAGTAGAGCAAATAGGAGACTTGTGGCAGAAATCAGACTCGAGCATCCTGTGCAGGACCTGATGCTACCCCCAACAATTTGTATCAGTGGCAAATAGCCTTTTCATTTAAACGTCATTTTACTGTAAAATGGCAGATGATCCTGTGAGGAATCAAGAGGCATTTGAATGCAAATTCATTAATGCAGAGAAAGCAGCCAGAACTGTCCCAACACATGTTTTTATTCCCATATCAAGAAGGAAACATCAGTTGTCTTCCTTTCCCTTTTTATGGGCTCTGATGCCTTACTTTGGTAGAAATGGGTAAGTTATGTGAAGTAAAAAGCCCAGTTTTATGTTATAATTGTTTGTATTGCTGCTTTTCCAATCTAACACCTTTGAAATTATTTTTCTATATGCATATTTTCCAATTTTTTTATCCGCAGACATTTCAGAAAAATATAATTACGCAACCGATACTAGAAACGAGTAGGGAATTTTCATTGAGCACTGCCGGTGGCGTAGAACCGCCTACGTATGCTGCGTGCGGCGCGAAGCGCGCGGATTTTTTTCTGATATGTTCTCAGGTGTCGTCCCTCCCCACTCTAACAAGTGTTTTACAGGGCACAAAATAAGGAATATTGTGGTATTTTTTTGTCACGCTGATGTCTAAGTTTAGGAGGAGGGTGAAAATCAAAGTAAAAAATTTAAGAGCAAATGTCTGTACCTTACACAGGACTATGACGTAAATCTAATGTATACTTCGCAGAAACCGCCTTCGTCAGAGTCGTGCGCGGGGTCAATTTGACCGATGTATGATTTGAGGTATTTGTTTCATTGTTGAATAAGTTGTCGGGTTTGACACCACGTTATTGGTAAAACAACACTGCGTCATACGTCATCAGTCCGAATTATGAAAAACGTAACTTTCGATACCTTGAAAACTAATCGACCTAACAGGGCCGTAGCGTTCTGACAGTCAAGTTTTTCGGATGTGAAATGAGTATGCACAAGTAAGGATAAAATGCAAGTATTTTACATGGAGTGCTGAGTACATACGTTTTGTGATTGCACATTAGGGGTGAAGTATACTTCAGTACGAAGTTGAAAGACTTCATGATTTAAGTTTCCATGCAACAAGGCTAGACGTGCAACTCAGTAGGCTTTCGTAAGCTAAATTCTGGTGCTACGTTGTGCGCCAAACAGTATGAAATACTTGGTGATGAGTTTTGTTGTACGTTAATATACATGGCGATGTAACGCGTGTTTTGATGTCAGATTTTTTGGGGGGGAAAGGGGGGGGGATTCATTGTGGGAAGCAACAGTATTTTGAACTGTTCGACTGCCTGGCATTGCCTCTATGCTGTCCCCAAATATGTTCATTTATTCTACTACAAGGTTCAGGTAGGTATGTTATAGTCTGTTTTGTGCCGTATCAGTTTAATGCATGAACGCCTCTTGCGGACCTCCTCGGTAAAGCTACGAGAGTTT
>Ga0131853_10003227_pt1 | contig 29271 bp, 23 predicted proteins | sample TergutLab28metaG_FD_92764 | JGI IMG/M metagenome (GOLD analysis project Ga0131853, IMG submission 92764) | Labiotermes labralis P1 segment gut microbial communities from Petit-Saut dam, French Guiana - Lab288 P1 (version 2) (version 2) | ecosystem: Host-associated > Arthropoda: Insects >... | reverse complement strand
CGTAGGCCTTCGGGCGTGCTTCGCATCTTGCCCGAAAATTCGTTTTCTCAAAATGTTTTCTCTACACCACTATTTAATGTTTTGCTGCTGCTTTGCAGATATGCGAGTATGCCGCGCAGCGAAGCTCGGGCATGGTGCGAAGCACGCCCGATTGTCAGCGCAAGCCGGTATTGTCAGCTTTCTGTACACTACCTATTCGGGGAGGGCGGGGTGTCCCCGTCGGTACTAAGGCGTTTTTGCTTCTTTTTTCGCCGGAAAAAAGAAGGCTCCTAACTTCAACTGCATTATTTTAATATGCGCCAATATATATACATACAATGCTCCGATTATTGGGTTTTGAAGTATGTTTTATAGTTCAACTATAGTGCAGCTGTAATGACCGCTTACTTTTTTTAGGGGCAAAAAAAGTAACAAAAAATCCCTTTAAGACCGGCGGGGGCACCCCGCCCTCCCCGAATAGGTAGTGCAATGCAGTTGTTCTTTATTGGCTATCGTAGGCCTTCGGGCGTGCTTCGCATCTTGCCCGGTTTAAAAACTCATAGTGTTTTTTCTGTGCTATTATAATCTTTGTCAAATAACCGACTAATTCGGCACTTAATTTTGCAATAAAAAAATTGACCGACCTATTAAACGCTGTTATAATTAAAAGAAAAAGTGGGGGATGGTTAAATGAAAAGTCAAAAATACAAGGCTTTGAAAGTTTTTACGTGCTTAATTCTTGCTGCAGCTTTTGGTTTTGGCAGCATGCCTACAAATACAGGATACGCCGCGGAGATTTCCGAAGTGGCGAGGACTGTAACAACAGTAAGCGAATTTGATGTAAATGGTCGTGTTTTGAGGGAAACTCGAACAGAAGGCGAAAGAACTGCTGTTACAGTTTTTACTTATAGACCAAACGGAACTATGCAAAGGCAGGTTATGACATCATCTGATGAGCAAGAAGGACAGACAATTGAATTTGACGAACAAGGCAGAATTACAAAAATCTCGGGTTTTGATTTGCGATGGAATCATAGATTCATGAGCCGAAGTGAGTATAATGAACAAGGCTTTCTTGCAAGACAAACAGACTATGATGAAGATGAAAATGTGACAGGCTGGAGTTTGTTTGAGTATGATGAGCAAGGCAGACAGATCCTTTCAGCTACTCATAACGCAGATGGCATAGTTGTTGCCAGAACGATAACCGAATTCGGCGAAGAGTTCATCTCTCAAAAAACAACAACGTATGATGCAAGAGGCAATGTGGAATTGGGCTTTAGATGGGAATTTACACCCGATTTCAGTCATACGCTAAGAACAGTTAATTATAATGCTAACGGAGAAATAGAATTTTGGCAAACGTTTGAGCGCGACGAAAACGGAAGAGTGCCTGAAATAGTCACTTTTAATGCGAACGGTTCAGTTCGTGAGAGAGAGATAATCGAATTTAATGAGCTAGGCCAAACAGTTCGCAGAACGTTCCAAAACGCGGCCGGGGTTGTTCGAGGTATAGTCGAAATGGATCCTGTTAGCCAAAGGCCAATTAGAGAAACATGGCATCATGAATGGGGCGAAACAGCCGTTACTACATTTGAATATAACGCAGATGGCAGCATTGCCACGACAACGACAACCCACACAAGAAGAAGGTAATTTGCTCAAATAATATCTATATTGATTAAAAAAATGCAAGGTCAACATTTTTGATAGTTGGGTAAAAAGGATTAGCAGAAAGCAGGACACAGAATAAAAATGTGCCCTGTTTTTCATGCCTTGGCGCAGAAAGTAACGGCCGAATAAAAGCAGAGCTGAAAATTTATACGCAAAACCGTGTTGTGTCGGGTATTGATAACGTAAACGTTTTTTGATATACTGTTTATGATTGCATTTAATAAAGGCATTTGCAATGTGAGCGTAACTTATAAAAAGGGGATAAAAAGTGAAATACTACATCAAGAAATGTAAGCATCAAGAATTAGGAAGCATATCCGAAGGACGCGCTTCACGTGGTCGTTATCTATTTATTTCAAAAGATGAGCGCGTACTTACTATGTTTCCACCGCTATCCGAAGTGCAGTTGAACGATAGCTCTGTTATCGCTGTTTTGCCGCTATACTCTGATAAAAAAGTCTATTGCAAATTTGTTTATCATAATAGTAAAATTGCCGCTCCTTCAGATGTAAAGGGGAGGAACGAATATAGGCTTTATCTTAATAAAGAATTAGAAAATGAACAATTACTATTTGCAGCAGATGATATAGTCATTATGCGTCCTGTTGAGATTATCGGTGATAATGATGACAAGCAAATCCTTTACTTGCTTGATTTAATTAAAGACCAATCCTCCACTCTTTATAGAGAACTAAACCATGCTGTTGGAACATCAGATATTCGCCATAGCAGGGATGGACACGCTATATATGAAGGCGAACTACCTTATTTTGAAGAACGTGCAGAGATTCGTCTGCAAAAAATTCAAGAAGCGGTTGTAGCCATTGACGAAACTGTTACAAAACAAATCGAACAAACTGATATATCGACAATCGAATCATTGTTTAATTCTATATCTTTTCGTGATTTTGTTTTGGTTGGCTATGAATCGATATGTGCAGTAACAGGAATGGTTATAAGGCATAAAAATCTTATTAACCTTGAAGTAGCCCACATAAAACCAAAGAGTCATGGCGGTTCATACCTTCCGAATAATGGCCTTGCGCTATGCAGAGATATTCACTGGGCATTTGATAAAGGATTTTTTACTATAAATGATAATTATGAAGTAATAATACATGAAAGAATAACAAGTGAATGTCTGCATTCGTATAACGGTAAACAAATTCGCATACCAAAAGATCCGTTTTTCCGCCCTTCCTTAGATAACTTGGAATATCATCGCAATAATGTGTATGGCTTGTTCCTTGCGTCCGGGAGGTTGTGATGAACAAAATCCCATTAACTGCAATTGATTTATTTGCCGGCTGTGGTGGTTTGTCAAAGGGATTTATGGATGCGGGTTTTAGTATTATAGTTGGCATTGATAATGATGATATAGCGTTGAAAACATTTAAGCGCAATCACGGAAATGCCGTTGCTTGTAATGTTGACTTATCAGAAGCAGAATCGTTTAAAAAAATTGATAAAATTATTAGCGGGCAAACAATTGATATAATAATAGCGGGACCGCCATGCCAAGGGTTTTCGCTTACCGGCTCAAGAAATTTCGATGATTCACGTAATAAATTATATCTCGCTGTTATTGAAGCGATTACAAGATATAATCCAAAAGGCTTTATTATTGAAAACGTCCCTGGAATGGCTACTCTTTATCGCGGCGAGATTAGGAATGAAATCATACGTAGATTATCAGCACTTGGTTATAACATAAAATCAGAAATACTTTGTGCTGCTGACTACGGTGTGCCGCAAATGCGAAAAAGATTGTTTTTTTTCGGTGTTCGTAATGATATAGGCCTTCCTGATTTTCCTTCGCCGATAAAAGAGGCCGATAAATACGTTACCTGCAAGCAGGCAATTGGCGATTTACCATCGCGCAATCCTGATAGCGATGGTTGTAATTGGTTTGGATTAGAAGAAGATATTTATGCTGCCGAACCACAAACGGACTATCAAAAAAAAATGCGCGGTAATTGCGATATTTTGTATAACCATGTAGCGACAAAACATAAGCAGTTTGTGATTGAAACAATTGCCCAAGTGCCTGAGGGATGCAACTACAAAGCATTACCAAAAGGCGTTGGAGAGAGTCGCAAGTTTAATGAAGCATGGACTCGTTATCATGGAGATAAACCCTCAAAAACAATAGATACGGGACATAGAAATCATTTTCACTATAAATATAATCGCGTCCCGACTATCCGTGAAAACGCAAGGCTTCAATCATTCCCGGATGATTTCATATTTTATGGGACGCGGACACAGCAAAACAGGCAGGTAGGAAACGCTGTACCGCCATTGCTTGGATATCATTTAGCGGTTGCGTTTCGTTCTATTATTGAACAATATGCGGGGGAATAATGATGCTGAACATCATTGATTTATTTGCAGGCTGTGGCGGCTTAACAGAGGGGTTCAAGCAAAATGGGAACTATAATCTTATTGCCTGTGTCGAATGGGATAAGATTCCTTGTGATGCGCTGCGTCATCGTCTTTGTTCAAAATGGGGTTATGATGATGCAGACGAACGAGTTTTACGTTTTGATATTCAACGCTCTGATGAATTGATAAATGGTTGGTGTGATGATGAATACGGTAGTTCGCCGGGTCTTGATTCTCTCGTTTCAAAACATGGCGGACGCGTTGATTTGATTGTAGGCGGGCCGCCTTGTCAAGCGTATTCTGTTGCGGGACGTATACGTGACGTAAACGGTATGCGAGATGATTACCGCAATTTTTTATTTGAACATTATGTTGACATTGTTAAGCATTATTCACCAAAAGGATTCATATTTGAGAATGTTCCGGGCATATTGAGCGCTGTCCCGGGTAATAAAGGTGAACGCATTGTCCATCGTATTCAAAAACAATTTACAGACGCAGGGTATGTCTTGCTCGATAATCTCGGAAATTCAATCGTGGATTTTGCCGAGTACGGAGTTCCGCAAAATAGAAAAAGGATAATTATTTTTGGGTTGCGTAAAGACTTATTTAATGGAAATTCTGAAAAAATTATAAAACAATTTTATTCATGCGTACTGCCAAAATACAAAGTTGTGAAGAAGAAAACGGTTCGCGAATCCATTTCTGATCTACCAAAGCTGTATCCGCTTGATGAGCCAATAAATATAGGCAGAAAACGCTATTCGCATTCTTTACCGGAAAATAATGATATTAAAAACCATGCAGCAAGATATAATAATCATCGCGAAATTGGCATTTTCAGATTGCTTGCGGAGGATATAGAAAGCGGACGATTTGAATATACGTCCATTGATTCGCTGAAAAAGCTATATACATCATTGACCGGGCGAAGCTCTAACATCCACAAATATTATGTTTTACGTTGGGATGAGCAGAGCAACACAATTCCGGCCCACCTGTTCAAAGATGGTTTGCGGCATATTCATCCTGATTCAAAGCAGGCACGCTCAATAAGCGTACGCGAAGCTGCCAGGCTGCAAACATTTCCTGATGATTATGAGTTCATATCAAATACAGCCTTGGATTTCAAAATCATCGGAAATTCAGTTCCTCCGTCATTTTCAAGCGTACTCGCTCAAGCAGTATGTGAAGTTATGAGCTAATATGACTGATGTATGAACATCAGTCATATTAGTGAGAACGTTTATTCTTTTGCTATGTGTCCAGTGCCTCAAGTTCGCTAATCGGATTAAAATTCGCATCGGTTACTTCCCAATGGATAATCCGCCATCTGCCGGATGGGTTTTCCGAGCTTAATGTGTAAACGAGATGCGTATTTCTCACACCCGCGTTAAACATTGTAACCCTGATTTGTGCGACATTTCTTTCAATGTTTGGAAAAATTGGCGCGCGTTGGTCAAACGAGATTGTAACCGCACCCATCTCTATAATTTCTTCAAGATTTGTCATAAACGCGTTAAACTGATCCATAATCCGGTTACGGCTTAAAATATCTTCGCTTAAAAACATCCTTTGCCGCTCAATTATATTAAGAATATAATACTCACTACGAAGCATGTCGCCATACAAAAGATGCACAGTTTTAAGATAAAGCTCCATGACCTCTTCCGGCGTTTCAGGATAATCTGCTATGTGGTCAAAGTTTAAAAGTGCGTTATAAAGCCTTGTCGCTTCGTTTATCCTATCGGGATTAAAGCGCAAATTAGCCGTCTCTGCCGTATTTAGCTGTATGTGGATAAGCACTATCGCCGCAATAAAAATTAGTGACAGAGCCGTAAACATTTTTACAAGCTTTCTGCCTTTTTTTGGATTAGCTGGCTCAGGGCGCTTATGTGTAGGCCGTGACTGCCTTCTTGGCCCGCTCATGATTTTTTGGCTCTTTCATATTGAACAGGCCACGGCATTTTAGCCTTAAGCTCATTTGACGCTAATAATGGGAAGTGAGGATTGCGTAAAAGCTCTCGCCCGACATAGACCATATCCGCACGCTCATTCGCTATAATCTCTTCCATTTGCAAAGGCGAAGTTAAAAGCCCGCCGGCCATAACAGGCAAGCCTGTAATGCTTTTAATCTCTTCGGCAAGCTTAACTTGATAGCCAGGATAAATCGGTATAGCAGAAGTAACCGGTGCGACGGCCCCTGAGCTTACGTTTACAATGTCTATTCCGTTATTTTTTATGCTGTTAATCATAGTCCCGACATCAGATGTATTATTGCCGCCGTCTACAAAATCTTTCGCGGACACTCGAAGGCATATTGCGCCTTTGAAAACTTCTTTAACTGCTTTTATAACTTGTCCGACAATTCGTGCGCGGTTTTCGTGGCTTCCGCCGTATTCGTCGGTGCGCTTATTGCTTAAAGGCGATAAGTAAGACGAAAGCAGATATCCATGCGCGCCATGAATTTCAATCATTTCAAAACCGGCTTCACCGGCGCGCTTTGCCGCGCTTTTAAAGGCATCTATAGTCGTTTGTATTCCTTTTTGGTTCATTTCAATCGGCACTCTATAACTACTGTCAAATGCGATAGCCGATGGGGCATAAATTTCAGGCACATCTGCTGTGCATTTTCTGCCCGCATGGTTAAGCTGTATTGCGGGTACGGAGCCGCCTGATTTAATAGCGTCGGCTATGCGTTTAAGGCTTTCTATATGTGAATCTTCATAAGCGCCTAAGCAGTTATCCGTTATTCTGCCGCATGGCGAGACGCCTGTTGCTTCTACGATAATTAAGCCTGCGCCGCCAATTGCCATTGACCCGTAGTGGATCGTGTGAAAATCAGAAGCATGTCCGTCTTTTGCGCTGTACATGCACATAGGCGGTACTGCCAGCCTGTTTTTGATTTCTAGTTTTCCTATTGTATAATTATTAAATAACTTTGACATAAAATCACCCCATACAGTATATATTTCACATCTGATTATACTATTATTGCCCGAAAATAGCAATAATTATAAAAAATCGAAATATTTAAAGTAAATTAAAGAATTTAGAAGATATATCAAGATTTGCTCAATTTTTAGCCAATATCAGCATTTGCAATATTAATGCGATTATTTTAATATTAGGAAGGTTTTAGCACTCACCAAGAAAGAGTGCTAATAAAAAATTGAAAACTTAGATATTAGAGGAGGATATATTTTATGAAATTAAAGCCTTTGGGCGATAGAGTCGTTATTAAACAACTTGAGGCCGAAGAAAAAACAAAATCAGGAATCGTATTGCCAACACAATCTCAAGAAAAACCTCTCCAAGCAGAAGTCGTTGCAGTCGGAAAAGGCGGAGTAGTGGACGGCAAAGAAGTTAAAATGGAAGTTAAAGTCGGAGATAAAGTAATTTACTCTAAATATGCAGGCACAGAAATCAAAGTAGAAGACGTTGAATATATCATCGTTAAGCAAAATGACATTTTAGCGATTGTAGAATAATATTCACATAATAATCTCACTAGGGCGTGTTCCCACTATCGGGAATGCACAGGTTTTCAGTGGATTTTGCGTCAAACGAGGCAAAAATTCGCTGAAATACTGAACGTATTACAATAATTTTTAACGAAGAGTGACACAAAATCCACAAAAAAATGGGCGTTTCAGTATAGTGGGAACATGCCCTAATTCAGGAGGAATAAATTATATGGCAAAGCAACTTAAATTCGCTGCTGATGCTCGTACTGCTTTAGAAAGCGGCGTTAATCAATTAGCAGATACAGTTAAAATTACACTTGGGCCTAAAGGCAGAAATGTTGTGCTCGATAAAAAATATGGCACACCGCTTATTACAAACGACGGCGTAACTATAGCTAAAGAAATCGAGCTTGAAGACGCTTTTGAAAACTTAGGAGCGCAAATCGTTAAAGAAGTTGCTACAAAAACTAATGACGTAGCTGGCGATGGCACAACCACTGCAATCGTTTTAGCGCAAACTATGATCGCAGAAGGTCTTAAAAACATCGCAGCAGGCGCTAACCCAATCATTTTAAGAAAAGGCATGCAAAAAGCTACTGACGCGGCCGTTGAAGCTATTAAAGCTGAGAGTCAAAAAGTTGACGGCAAAAACCATATCGCTAAAGTAGCCGCTATTTCAGCAGGCGACAACGAAGTAGGCGAAATGATTGCAAACGCAATGGAAAAAGTGTCAAATGACGGCGTTATAACGATTGAAGAATCTAAAACAATGTTTACAGAGCTTGAGCTTGTTGAAGGTATGCAGTTTGACAGAGGTTACTTATCTGCTTATATGGCGACTGATATGGAAAAAATGGTCGCTACACTTGATGATCCTTATATACTTATTACTGACAAGAAAATTGCTAATATTCAAGACTTGCTTCCAATTCTTGAGCAAGTTGTTCAAACAGGTGCAAAACTTCTTATTATCGCGGAAGATGTTGAAGGCGAAGCGCTTACAACACTTATCGTTAACAAATTAAGAGGAACGTTTACATGCGTAGCTGTTAAAGCTCCGGGATTCGGAGACAGAAGAAAAGCTATGCTTGAAGACATCGCAATTTTAACAGGTGGTAAAGTTATTTCTGAAGAAGTCGGCCTTGACCTTAAAGAAGCGACTATGGAAATGCTTGGTAGAGCTAAAACTGTTAAAATCGAAAAAGAAACTACAATTATTGTTGACGGTGCAGGCGATAAATCGGCAATCAGCGCGAGAGTTAACCAAATTAAAAGCCAATCTACAGAAGAAAGCTCTGATTTTGAAAAAGAGAAACTTCAAGAAAGACTTGCGAAACTTGCAGGCGGCGTAGCAGTAATTAAAGTCGGCGCACCTACTGAAACTGAGCTTAAAGAGAAAAAACTTCGTATGGAAGATGCTCTTGCGGCAACTCGCGCGGCTGTTGAAGAAGGAATTATTACAGGCGGCGGGCTTGTATTCGTTTCAGCTATTAAAGAAGTTAAAAAAGCGGTTAAAGGTCTTACGGGCGACGAAAAAACAGGCGCGGAAATCATCATCAAAGCTCTCGAAGCTCCTGTACGCCAAATCGCTGAGAATGCAGGACTTGAAGGTTCTGTTATCGTCAATAGGCTTAAAAACAGCGGCAAAGGCATTGGCTTTGATGCTTTGACTGAAAATTATGTCGATATGATAGCGGCAGGTATTATAGACCCTGCTAAAGTATCTCGTACAGCCCTCCAAAATGCAACATCGGTAGCGGCTACGTTCCTTACGACAGAAGCAATCGTTGCTGACATTAAAGAACCGGAGCCTATGATGCCTCCCGGCGGCGGAATGGGTATGATGTAGTTTATAAAACGAGAAATAAAAAGCGCAGATGCTTAACAGCATCTGCGCTTTTTAGCGTGGATAACAGCATCGAATAAGATATAATTAATTATGAAAATCATTTATTTCTTTACTTTACTTCTAGGATGTGATATAGTTAAGTTTAAACTATCAAATAAGGTTGAATTTATATAAAAATATATATACTATTGGTAAAACCTTTTTCACAGCTAAAGCTTTCTGGCGGACAAACAGTCTCAAACACAGGTTTTAAAGGAGCGTAACTCATAAATGAATGATTTTGTTCTATATGTTTGCTTACCTTTGATATTAATAACTGTTATTGTTTTAATAATGGCATGTTATACAAAAAGAGAAGACCCTGCATTTAGACAGTTTCTTTTTATTGGAACAATGATTTTGGGTTGGAATATTTTTCAAACCCTATACTTGTCATCTACAGAAATTCTACGGCAGAGTTTTTCTTTGGCTTGCAAATGCTGTTCATTCCTTATATACCTGTTGCGCTTTTGGTATGCTCCATTAAAGTTGCTTTTCCTAACAGTGATATTTCCCTTAAATATTTGCTTTTATTGCTTTTATTGCCATCTGCTACTGTATTGTTGAGCTTAACTAATGACTTCCATAATTTGTTCCGCGCCGAATTTGCAGTCTTAGAAATTTACCCTGCTACTTTACTGTTAAATGAAAGAGGGTTATGGTTTTGGGTTCATACATTCTATAGCTATATTCTTATAGCTTCATCTAGTATAATAGTACTTTATAAGCTTAAATTAACTGAAAGGCCCTATAGATTTCAATTAAATATGATGTTGGTGGGAATTATCCTAAGTGTGTCTACTAATTTCATTATGTTATTTTTTGTGCGTATAGGCCCTGTTGATAATACTCTTTGGGGACTGACGTTCAGTTTGTTTTTCTTTTACTTTTCACTAGACACTAATCCAATATCTCATTATATATTAGCTCGCAATCAAGTATTTGAGTCTATAGGGGATTATATATTTGTTGTAGATATAAAAGGTCATATAAATGATATGAATATCCCGGCTAAAAAATGGCTTTTGGCGTGCGGCATTGATTCAAATCCATCCACGTTTAACGAACTTTTAGAGCAGCTTAAGAATGTCGGTGCAACGATTGAGGCTGATGAAAACACTGAGCTTAGAGAACTCTCTTTTCCAACAGAGTATGAGTTTCGTTTCCGCTCATTTGCAATAAAGGAGCAAAATATTTACAACAAGAAAAATATTGTTATTGGCGCTATAATGACTTTTTCAGATATGACTGCTATAAGAGAAAAGCTAAATAATCTTCAAGAGATTAGTAATAAAGACATATTAACAGGTATTCATAATAGAAGAGCTTTTGAAAAGGCTCTTGATGATTTCGAGAGAAACAATGTATTGCCGCTTTGTATTATTGTTGGAGATGTCAATGGTCTTAAAGCTATTAATGACACGCTTGGTCATCACGAAGGCGACCAAGTTATTAAAATCTCAGCGACCATTCTTTCAAACTGTACGGCTGGAGCGGGAATAGTCGCAAGGGTTGGAGGAGATGAATTTGTGATATTGATTCCAAACTATAATAAAAATGCAGCTGAAGAGCTTATAAGCAATATTAAAGAAACCTTTACAAATAATGCCGACGAGCTGTATGGCGCAAATATTGCTTTGGGATATGCAATAAAGTTTGATTCAAATGAAAAATTTACAGATATTATGGCTGATGCTGATAAGCAGATGTATAAGAATAAAGACAATGACAGGCGTAGACAACGCTCGAAGTTTTAATAAATTCGTTGATAAACGTTGATAATTAGGGAGTCATGACTCTATTATATTTCATAAAACCAAGAATGAGGAAGATTTTTCGGAGTGGTTTTACCCGAAAAATCTTCCTCATTACTTTACCTGCTTTTCTAAAGTTCAAGCCCAATCTCAAGAGCTTTAACATTTTTCTCCAACATATCAACTCTTTTAGCCGGCACGCTTTTTTTAATTGCTTCGATTACGGATTCTTTTTTTGCGAAATTGGTTTCTTTAAGCATCTTGCCTAGGAGGATAATGTTAGCGAGCCCCGGCAGTTCTTTATCTATCGCAATTTGTGACGCGGGGACGTAGAACGCTTTAATATCTTCTCTGTCGCTTGTTGCGCTGACTGTTGTTGAATCAACTACTACTACAGAGTCCGGCACAGCAGCGTTGATAAACTTCGTAAACGACGGAAGGTTCATTGCGATAAGCACATCGGGAGTGTTAACTTGCGGAGAGCCAATCGGATCGTCTGAAATACAGATAGAGCAGTTACTTGTTCCGCCGCGCATTTCCGGGCCGTAGGATGGAAACCACGAAACTTCCTTTTCTTCGAGAAGGCCCGCGTAAGCAGTAACTTTTCCGGAGAACAAAACGCCTTGACCGCCAAAGCCGGCTATAAGTATGTTAAAACTTTTACTCATAATTATTTGCCCTCCTCTGATTTATCTTTAAATACACCAAGCGGATAAACCGGCATCATGTTTTCACGAAGCCAATCGAGGGATTCAACAGGCGTAATTCCCCAGTTCGTTGGGCATGTTGAAAGTACTTCGATAATAGAATATCCTTTGCCGTCTATTTGATTTTGGAACGCTTTTTTAATCGCCTTTTTCGCTGCTGCAATGTTTTTAACATTATCAACTGAGACGCGTTGCGCGAGAGTTACGCCATCAAGAGTTGCCAGCATTTCGCAAACTTTCATAGGGCTTCCCGCCGTTTTAACATCACGGCCGTATGGAGAAGTTTGTGTAACTTGGCCGGGTAGAGTAGTGGGCGCCATTTGTCCGCCGGTCATGCCATAAATTGCGTTATTTACGAAAATTACAGTAATATTTTCGCCGCGTCCTGCCGCATGGATTGTTTCAGCAGTACCGATCGCCGCAAGGTCTCCGTCGCCTTGATAAGTGAATACAATACATTCAGGCCTTGCGCGCTTTAAGCCAGTTGCAACAGCCGGTGCGCGTCCATGAGGCGCTTGAATCATGTCACAACCGAAAAAGTCATACGCCAAAACGGAGCAGCCAACGGGAGAAACACCGATAGCATCGCCTTCGATGTTAAGCTCATCAAAAACTTCCGCGACGAGTCTATGGATTATGCCGTGGGTGCAGCCCGGGCAATATGTTAAAGTTTTGCCTGTAAGTGCGTTTGGCGCTTTGAAAACAACCTCCATTATTTTGCACCTCCCAATATTTCTTTAATTTTATCAAAAACTTCTGAAGGAGTAGGGATTATCCCGCCTGTTCTTCCATAGAAATCAACAGGCTTAGCGCCTTCAAGTGAAAGTCGAACGTCTTCAATCATTTGTCCCATGCTCATTTCAACGACTAAAAATCTGTTTGTTTTATCAGCTTGTTCTCTGATGATTTTAGAAGGGAAAGGCCAAACAGTTATCGGGCGGATAAGACCGACTTTAAGCCCTTGTTCGCGTGCCATGTTCATTGCGCTTGTTGCAACACGTGCTGACGCGCCATAAGCGACTATTGTAAGCTCCGCGTCGTCAGTGTTAATGCACTCAGCTTCCACTTCGTTTTCTTTAATTTTTTCATATTTTTTATAACGCTCATTAACCATTTCTTCTAAAACTGCCGCTTGCAAAAATAATGAGTTTACAACATTTTGAGGGCGCTTATGTTTATGTCCTGTAAGCGCCCAAGGTTTTTCAATAGGCGTAACTGTGCTTGGGCTTAAAGCAACAGGTTCCATCATTTGACCGAGCATACCGTCTGCTAAAATCATGACAGGCATACGATATTCATCCGCTTTGTCAAACGCTTTAATAGTATAATTTACCATTTCTTGGATTGTTGAAGGGGCATATACAAGTATGCGGAAATCGCCATGGCCGGTTGCCTTTGTCGCTTGGAAATAATCCGCTTGTGAAGGTTGGATTCCACCGAGACCGGGGCCGCCTCTTTGTACGTTAATAATTACACAAGGCACGTCAGAGCCAGCTATGTATGAAATTCCCTCGCCTTTAAGGCTTATGCCGGGGCTTGAGGATGAAGTCATAACGCGCTTGCCTGTCGCCGCCGCGCCAAGCACCATATTAATTGCAGCAACTTCTGATTCAGCTTGAAGGCAAATGCCATCAACTTGAGGCATACGTTTAGACATATGCGCAACAACTTCGTTTTGAGGTGTTATAGGATATCCGAAGAACAAACGGCAACCTGCGGCAATAGCGGCTTCTGCCAGCGCTTCGTTACCTTTCATTAAAACTCTTTCAGCCATTTTTTCACTACCTTTCTACAGTTATAGCACATTCAGGACACATAATCGCGCATAAAGTGCAGCCTGTGCATTTGCTTTCATCTGTCATGCCCGAAGGGTGATAACCCTTGCTGTTGATAACGCTTGGGTTTAAGAAAACAATCTTTTGCGGGCAGGATGTCGTGCAAAGCCCGCAACCTTTACATCTTTCGGTATCGACGGTCATTTTTCCCATCTTTATCCTCCTTAGATAGTGGTATAGTGGTTTGTTATTGCTCCCAGGGTTTTTTTACATGTATTAAAACAGGTAACATATTTGATATCTTACCTTCTGTCTCATTTAAAATATGCTCGGGAACTGTTGTAAATGAAAGTGGAATTTCTGTAAGTTCCGAAACTTTCTTGGCAAAAGGTAAGCTTGCAAAAATGTCATCCGCTTTTGTAAAGTGAGACAGATGTGAATTGTTAATTATGCCGCTTGCTTTAAGCCTCGAACTTCTTTCAATTTCCGGTAAATATTTAGCGGCTTTTTCAGCGTCCGTTGTTAAAATACGGTACTTGTTTATTACATAAAAAAAGCAATAATCATGCTGTTTGATAGCATTCGCTACCGAACCAAGCGCAGTTGAGCCGGAGTCATCTCCGCCAACGTCGATTATTGCTCTGTCGCAATTTTCTCTAAATATAGAGTTAATGTTAGTGGGTAGTGAAGGATGGTCTAAATTAGATCCGGCAAACTGTGGTGAAATTAAGGCAATGCCTTTACTTTCAATCTCATCTTTATAAACGGAAGATACAAAATAAGGATTGACTACATCCATGTCAACCAAAGACACCTTTTCCCCCATTTCTGCAAATTTGTATGCAAGATTGATCGAAACGTTTGTTTTGCCGACCCCATAATGTCCGCATATAATAACAATTTTGGGTAAATCTTTTAACAAAAAATCACATCCGTAAAATTTATGTAAATTAACTTACTCTTATACTTATTATACTTTAATAGAGATTTAATGTCAACAGTTGTTATAACATAAAAAGACTGCCTTTGTTACGCCGCTAGGGATAAGATAGCATAAAAAAATCTGTAAAATCAACTAATATGGACAGGATAGCAAATGAAATAGTGAAGTTAAGCCTCTGCAAGGAGGTTTAACTCTCAGAGGCTTGTTTGTTGAGCGTCGTCAAATTGTATATTAACCTATTGGGGCTTAAAGTTAAAATCAATATTTAAGCCAAAAACGGAAATATCTGATATAGTGCTGTATAACAAAAATAACTACTGCAACTGCTATCCACATAGTTATATCTGCAATAGTAATTAGAAAATCAAGACCATGCCGTTCTGCGAGGAAGTTAGCCCCCAGTCTGAACGCAGCTGCACTTATGACAAATGGGAAAGTAAAGCCTGAGTATGTCGGATAAAATTTAATCTTTAACAACGAGAACATCATGCACGAAACATAAATATAGCTTATGGCGGCTATAGCCAACATGATATAAACAAGTGTTTCGTTTACGTGTCCTTGTGACACAAAGGAGCTGAAATATCCTACGACTAGAAGGCTCATGGGGGCTGTAAATATCGCTATGGTTTTGCGTGCCGGCTCGGGGAAAACCCTAACTTTGTTCATTTGCAATACAACGAGAGGCAGTATTGCAAAGTAAAGCACAAAGCCAGTCCAAAAAGCAATCTGCCCGATAAAGACTGCTCCCATAGCAGGGGCAGTAACGCTTGCTGCCACTATGCCGACTCCTGCAATAAACCAACTTGGAAAAACTGTTCCCAACTTAAATCCGAACACAAACCGCTTGATAAATACAAGCATTATACATATATGTAAAGCTAAAGCAGCATACCAAATGCCAGTAGCAAAACTGCCCGCATATGGCCTTATGTAAACACTAAGCAGCATAATCGACATTGTTGCAGTAGGTAATACACTAAGCGGAACAGGAGTTTTGAGTTCTTCTTTTGCATGAGGGCTGTCAAAGAACACTTTCAATGCAAAGATAATCAGTACTGCAAAAGACAAAGCGCCACAAATGTAACGTATAGTCTGCCCGTGCGGCAGGGGCAACAGTAGATTACCAAGTGCTGCAAGCGCCAATGAAAGCCCACAGGTTGCCATAGGAATACTCTTAATGAACTTCTTCATCTAGCGCACCTCCACATCATGATAAATGAGTTTTAATCCAAGTTCCCTTGCGATTACTTCAGCGGTTTTAGCTGACATCTCGCCCGTAAAGGCTACACATTGTTTTTTATGTTCGCCGCTTAACAAGTCCATACCTTTTACATGGATATGGCAGCATAAAGTGCCTTGATGATTTTTTCGGAAGCTCTCTTGGACTTCATAGGCTAATTCCATACATTTTTGGTTTTTGCCGTCTTTAGTGGAGTTTGAGTCACTGCTGCCAAAGAAATATCCTAAAGCGATAATTGCGCCGGATATTGCACCACACATACACCTTGAACGTCCAACGCCGATGGGAAAACCAGATGCGGCTTTGATAAGTTCGGCAGGCATACTTGGGTCAAAGTTTTTTCTGATAGCAGATACAATAGCCTCGGAGCAATAAAAGCCGCCTATGCGAAAGACTTCTTCTGCATCATATCTCACTTGCTTAATGCTAACTTCTTTTTTCATCTTTATGCCCTCCCATCAGTGACCATAAGGCCGAACTCTCTCGCTATAATTTCTGCGGCTATAACTGCTGCATCAGAGGCTAAGGCGGAGCATTGTTCTATATGCTCACCATTATCCATATCTTTGCCTTTGTTATGGATATGACAGCATAAAACCTTATTCTTATTTTTGAAACTCTCTTGAAGTTCATGAGCGAGGACTAAGGTTTTTTGGCTTTGAGGGTCTGTAATGGTTGTGGGAAAATCTCGTCCGAAGAAATATCCTAAGCACATAACGGCAGCCGACACTGTACCGCACATACATTGTGAGCCGCCAACGCCTATTGAAAAGCCTGATGCAGCAGATATAAATTCATTTGGCATTTCAGGGGCGATATTTTGCCGAATGGAATATATAACCGATTCGGCGCACAAATACTTCCCTGATTTATAAGCTTCTTCTGCATCAGATCTTATTTTCTTGATGCTGATTCCTTTTTTCATTTCTTTTCCTCCTTTCATTTTAAGCATCAAAAAAGATGCCTATTGGCTGTAACGGTTTACTAGCAATGCACACGACATAACTAACCGTTCAGTAAGCATCTTTTAAATTTGCAAAGAGGAATTAGGAAAGGTTAGGTTAGCATGTGTTTTGTTTTTGAAGCTCACGGCTTCGAGAGGGAGCTAATCAAATAAAATAAAGATTTTTGATAAACAACACAGCTTTCATCCACCTTTCACTATTTCATAAATAGTATCATAAAAAAAAAATTATGTCAAATGTATTCTTTAAACATTAGGCGAAGATCTGTCAAGCCAAGTGGCAAATAAGTTCTTGAATAAATTTTATAGTTGTAAACCCAAATTGAAAATTGCAAATCCCTCTTGTAATAATTTGCAATTGTGTATTATAATTGCTGCACAGAACTGTAATCATTTATTTAGGTTATTTAACGCAGACATATATGGAGTATTTAACAGTAAAGCAAACGACTGATAAATGAGGTGTAACGCCAAGATGGACGCAAGCGCTTATTAAGTGTGGCAGTATATATGGCGTGGTTTGATTCGGTCATGTATGGATGGTATCAGATGATGCGCAAAGCCTGCTGATAGACGCATGAATAATCGTTGCTAGCCCAAAAGAGAAGAAATAAAGCATAGTGAAACAAAAATTCAAAAATGGAGATGCTTTAAATGACTATTAGCAATATCATGCTAGAAAGACATAGATTGATTCGAGTTTTTAATGAATGTAAGGATTATCGCATTATTGCTGTATGCGCCCCGGCAGGTTATGGTAAAACAGTAGCTGTGACACAGTGGCTTGATAAAGATACCCGAGCTAAAGCGATTCTTTCTATAGACGAATACGACAATAATCTCGCTATTTTTTGTGAGCGCTTTTGCGCTGCTCTTATCACTTGCCAACATCAAAATCAAACTGTGGAAGAGATTGTTTCCCATCCTTCTTTTCAAGGCGCACCCGATGTATTTGCCCTTCGTGCTATTTCTGCTCTTTTTAGCAGAAAGCAAGCGGCGCTTGTCATAGATGATTTGCACTTAATCCATGATGACGCTATTTTACAGCTTCTCTTTGTTTTTATTAAACGGCTGCCTAAGAATTTTCAAATTATTTTAATTAGCCGTAACGACCTTCCAATTAGCTTTTCAGAATTGTGGATAAAAGGTTATGCCGCAAAGATAAACGCAGAACAATTTCTTTTCAGCAACGATGAAGTAAAGGCGTTATATAATAAACGTGGCAACCCGGTTACACAAAAACAGGCGGATGATATTAACCTGCAAGCTAATGGCTGGGCTATTGGCATAAATGCGTTCATGCTGTCAGGCAGAGAATCATTTAATAATGCGGTTGATTATATGGACGATTTTGTACGAGCAAATATATGGGATAAATGGGATGATATAACTCGCGACTTCATTTTGCACACTGCATTTTTGCGCGAACTTACACCTTCTGCATGCGATGCGATGACAGGAGTAAACCATAGCGACAAGTTCCTTAAAGCGCTAGTTCAAAAGGGTGCGTTTATTGTTCAGCTGCAAGACGGAACATATCGTTATCATCATTTATTTCAGAAATTCATCAAGCATATAGCCGAGGAACGCGGCGAAGTGTTTTTACATTCCCTTTTAGAAACAGAAGGTCACTGGCATTTATCGCAAAAGGATTTTTATAGTGCCATCGACTGTTTTATCCGTTGTAAAAACCATGAAGGAATAGCAAAATGCTACGGTTTGTTGGAGGTTTCCGGACGGGAGAACTTTTCGCTTAGCAAGCTTTTGCCAATTGTAAAAAATCAGGAATTTCAAAATACAGCTAAAGAATATCCTTTTATGCTGTTTGTAATGATCTGCTGCTCATTTGCAGACGGGCGTGCAGACGACATGGCTTCCTTAATGGATAATTATTATAACAGGCATTCGGATATAGCTATAAAATACCCTAATTCGGCTCATAAGATTCTTCATGTGCGAGCATACGATTTTCGTTTGTCAATAGAGAAGCTGCATAATGAGCTTGAGGCAATGTCTACAACACTAACTTTATCTAACACCTTGGACTGGACTGTGTCTATGCACATGCCGCTTCTTTATCGCGGAATTAGAGACTATTCGGAATTAGCTGTTGAGGATGTGGTTAAACGCTGCACGACAGAGTACTCAAGAGTTAGCTGGATACTTGGTGAAGAGGCGCTTATGCACCATGAAACCATAGTATCAGGGCTATTGTACGAACAAGGACAATTAGAAAAAGCCTATGAACACGCTGTAATGGCAATAGGCGAAGTAAGAAGTCATTTTTTAACAGAAGCAAATTTTTGTGCAATGTCAATTATGGTTTATGTATTGGATGCGATGAATAAAAATGTGTCAGAGGCAGCAAGTGATATAATGCAGTCTATATCACAAATGATTGAAGAAACCAAGTCGTATCATTTAAGTCATAACTTTGATGCTATTGCTGTACGCCGTGCTATTTCAAGCGGTAATATTAGAGTTGTCGAAAAATGGCTTAACAATCAAACCTTTGGCGACCCGACGCTGTATGAAATATATGCTGATTTAACAACCGGCAGAGCCTATATAGCAACGGAGAAATATGACGCCGCCATCATTTTGCTAAAGAGGGTTTTAGAAATTGCAAAATCGTTTAATCGGCCATTGGACATAATAGAAGCGCAAATTTTACTGTCAATCGCTTGTTGGAAAAACAAGGGAAAGTTTAAAAATGAGGCGCTTGATTATTTAGAATCTGCCGTTAGGGCTGCCTTACCTTACAACTATGTACAAATGTTTGTAAACGATGGGTCAGAGCTTTCAGGTATATTATACAAGCTGCAAAGGCGTGTTGAGCAGCGAAAAGGCGATGGCAGAAAGCATATCGAATTTATCAAAATGCTGTATGCTTTAACTCGAAGCAAAACAATTGCAGAGCCAATAAAAGAGTCAACGGAAAAATCTTTAAAATTTACAAATAAACAAAAGGAAGTAATGGCTTTGCTTATACAGGGCAAGCATCAGAGAGAAATTGCAGATATTCTCGGCATAAAATTCACTACACTACGATCTCGTCTTGCGCTAATATATAATAAACTTGGAGTGACCAACGTAACTGATGCAATAGTAAATATAAAAGCAATGCGATTATTTGAATAGATATAAAAGATAACAGTATTCATAAAGTGTCTGCCGGGAAATTTGAGCAGGCACTTTTTATTTATGTTACCCCTCCCTATACAAAGTAGAACACGATTGAAGCTTCTAAAAATTCGATTCATCATCATTTTCGTCCTCGGCGGACAATACAGTAGTCTTCAAATTTCGAATAAGGCAAATTTTTAGCGGCTTCAAGTCAAGGAGTTTTACTCGCAAAACCGTGTTCTACTTTGTATAGGGAGGGTATTCAACAAAAAAAAATATATTATCTCTCATTTTCACAAGGGTAATTTAAAAAAACACCATCAATGAATACTGATATATATTTTCTGATTATGTTATCCTTATATTAGAATTGAGATAGGTCATATCCAAGACTAATTGAGAAGTAGTATTAAATAAGTAAAAAATTAAAGAAATGGTAAGTTGAGAGCTATGAAAAAACTAGAATATAAGCCAACAAACTATCCAAGCGATATGACAGATGCACAATGGGAAATAATAGAACCTCTTATTCCAATAGGTAATAAATCTGATTGGCATAAACGATCTCTTGTAAATGCAATATTTTATATAGAAACAACAGGTTGCACATGGCGGCTTTTGCCGCAAGACTATCCACCGCATAATACAGTATGGAGTTTTTTTCGCCGAGCCCGTAATAATGGTCTATGGGATAGGATTAAAGACGCACTCGTAAATGATCTAAAAGAAAAGTGATAAAGATAAAAAAATCATCAGATGAATTATGTATAGCGTAAGAAATAAGTTGAAACCATAATATATTAACACAACGCCATCATTACTAAAGACACAAAAAGAAAGGCTTAGAGATGAAAAATATAAGATTTAACAAGGGCTTAATAGTTGGATTTTCTATAATTATTGTTGGGGCAATAGTCACGACAATAGTAGGCGGATACAATATTATGGAAATAAACGACAAATATGTATATGTACTCAACTATCCGCACGAAAGATCCCGTATTCTTAGTGAAATTGAAGTTAATATGATGAATTCGCGCCGTTCTATGAACAGAGCTTCGATGTACGCCAATGACTTAGACGCATATGGTAATATAAGACAGTATGAAATTGATGAGCAAGAGAATTATGTTGACAACTTGAGGCAGGAATCGGAATTATTTTTTAGGCAGTTAAGGTATTCTTTAATTAACGACCCAATAATGGACTCTGCATATGTTCAATCACAAATGCTAAGAGTCGATGCTCTTGAGGAAGCAATAATCCGTTATTTTGGCTATATTTATGATACAATAGCCGCCGCGAGAATTGGAGACACAGATGAGACAATAAGAATTGTTCGCGCAGGAATGACCACGGTTGAAAAGGCATATGAGAATTTTGATTATTTGAAGCAGGCAACGACAGAATATATGTACGGAATCAGTGCAGGTTTGACCGGCACGGCTCGAAATACAGTGATCATACTAACAACAGTTGCTGTTATCGGGATTTTTGCGATTGTTCTGCTTGCGGTTTATGTCCATAAACTTACTACAGTTACGTTGAAGCAAGAAAACAAGCAAATGAAGTTTATGTTCGATAATATGCCTGTTGTCGTAACTATAATTGACACTAACCTAAACATAATAGACTGCAATGATGAAGTGATAAATAAGTTTGGCATTTCTGATAAGCATAAATATTTGAACAACTTCTTTGCCTTTTCTCCAAAATATCAAGAGGACGGTACTTTATCCGTAGAAAAGGCGCGGAGAATTATTGGATTAGCTTTCAAAACAGGCGCGGTAGAATTTGACTGGCTGCATCAAGATGTAAATGGAAAGACCTTTCCTGTTGAAGTGTATGGAACTATTACTAATTACAACGGCAGTGATGTGCTTGTTGCTTACGCAATAGACACAACTCGTATAAAAGAAGCTCAAGCAAAAGAGCGGAAAGCTAGCAATCGTATGAAGCTTATGTTCGACGCTGCCCCACTTTTGATTGAATTTTGGAATAAGGATAACAAGCTTACAGATTGTAATTTATTCGCTGCGTCACATTTTAACCTTAAGTCTGCGGATGAATATATCAATAGGATAAATGAATTTTTCTCAGTTCCTCAAGCTGATGGAACACCTTCATGGGAATATTGGGTGAAAAATCTTCAAAAGGTGTTCGAAGATGGTTATCATAAATTTGAAGTAAGTATTGCGCAATTGGATAACGGGCTCACGTGTATCTTTGAGACTATAGGCATCCTTACGGAAGTAGACGGAGAGCCTATGGCTATTATGTATTCCACCGATGTAACTCAAGTGAGGCAAAGCCGCAAGGAAGCTGAGGAAGCTTCTGAACGGACTAATCTCATGTATAGCGTTGCTCCGCTTTTAATTGAATTTTGGAATGAGGATATGGAACTAATCGACTGTAATCTTTTTTCCGCAAAAGTATTCGGTCTTGAATCAAAAGAAGAATATATCAGCAAGTTCTACGAATATAACCCGCCAACTCAGCCTGATGGGATGACGTCATGGGAGTATTGGACGGCAAATATACAAAAAGCCTTTAAGTATGGCTCTTGCGCTTTTGACATGGTTCTTAAAAACAAAGATGGAAGCGCTATTTATACAGAAGTTCTAGGAACGCATGTTGAAATTAATGGTGAGCCTACAGTAATCACGTACTCTAATGATGTAACATTAGCAAAAGAGAATATGGAGCATCAGCGCAAGATGGCTATGGCGGAAGAAAACAACCAGGCAAAGACACGGTTTTTAGCCAGCATGAGCCATGAAATACGCACACCGCTTTCAGCAGTGCTAGGAATTTCAGAAATTCAATTGCAAAATACAAATTTAACGATGGAAGTTGAGGAAGCGTTCTTAAAAATTAATGATTCTGCAAGCATATTACTGAAAATAATAAATGATATACTGGATATTTCAAAAATTGAAGCAGGTAAGATGGATCTTATCGTTGTAAGATATGAAGTTGCTAGCCTTGTTACAGATACGATACAGCTTCACTTGGTTTATTTAGGCAGCAAAAGTATCAGATTTGAGGTGGATGCAGACGAAAATATGCCGGCATACCTTTTCGGGGATGATTTGCGCTTAAAGCAAATTATTAACAACCTCCTTTCCAATGCGTTCAAATATACTAAAGTGGGAAAAGTCAAATTTACCATGTATTGCGAATATGCAAATGATGACCATTCAGACGGAGCTCTCGTAAATTTGATAATAAAAGTGTCTGATACGGGCAAGGGCATGACTAAGCAGCAGCTTGAAGCGCTGCGCGACGATTATGCTCGCTTCCATGAAGAAAGTGATCGATTTGTCCCGGGTACGGGGCTTGGTATGCCCATTGTGTATAACATGATTACCCTTATGGATGGCACGATAGATGTAGAAAGTGAAGTTGGGGTAGGTACTGTAGTCACAATATGCGTACCTCAAACCATTTCCGGTTTGGACAAACTTGGCGCTGAAACCGTTGAGAGCCTGCGTAAGTTTGATGAAGGAGTATTAGCAAACAGGAGAAAGATTAACTTTGTGCTAGAACCAATGCCATACGGCTCCGTTCTTGTTGTAGATGATGTTGACACAAATCTCTATGTTGCAAGAGGACTCATGAAATTTTATGAACTGAATATTGAAACAGTCAACAGCGGATATAAAGCGATTGAAAATGTGAAGGAAGGCAAGGTATATGACATTATTTTCATGGATCATATGATGCCCGACCTTAATGGTATGGAAACCACTAAGCTGATACGTCAACTTGGTTATAAAGAGCCTATTGTGGCTCTTACCGCTAACGCCTTAATCGGACAGGCGGAGGAATTTATGAAAAATGGCTTTGACGGTTTTATATCTAAGCCTATACAGAGCGCATACCTCAATTCAATACTCAATAAGTTTATACGTGACAAACAATCTCCGGAAGTTTTGGAATCAGTAAGGCGCGACAATGCTAGCGCAGATCGAGTGAAAAGCGATAGTTTTGAAGATTTCATGAAGAGTGAAAATTTATATGATGAGGCATATAAAGATTTTGCTCGTAACCAAAAGAATACGATGTCTGAAATGGTTACTTCCATCGATACGGGAGACTTAAAAACTGCCCATCGCTTAGCACACACGTTAAAAGGCTTAGCGGCGATCATTAACGAAAAGGAACTTGAAGCGCTTGCAAGAAACGCGGAAGATGCACTCCGAGAAGAAAAGCTGCCTACAGAAATTGATGCTCTAAATATAGAAATTGATCGGGTTTTAGCTATGATTGCAGATCGGATTAAGAACGAAGTATCATCAGTTCCTATAATATCTATCGAAGATATAGACAAGACTTCGGCAAAGCAGCTTTTTGATAAAGTGGAGGAGTTGCTTGGGTCAAAGCGCGGTGCGGTTGTGAACCTGACTGATGAGCTTGCTGCTATACCTCAAACAGAGGCATTGATTGCACATATAGATGATCTAGAGTTTGAACCTGCACTTGAAAGTCTGAAAGAAATAAGAAAAATATTAGATGTGTAGCATATGAGCGGAGAAGAGCATGAGGAGGATTGCTATGAAAGCTTTAATTGTGGATGATGTCTCTATTATGAGGATGATCATTAAAAAGATTTTAATAAACTATTGCGAATTTGATGACAAAAATATCGTCGAGGATAACAGCGGTCATAGCGCTGTTCGATTATATCCTGCAATAAACCCTGACATCGTTTTTTTGGATATTAACATGCCTGACTTTGACGGCATAATGACCATCAAAGAGATTATGAAAATCGACCCTAAAGCAAAAATAATTATGTGTACTTCATCTGCTGATAAATATGATATAAGCCAATGTGTTGCAGCGGGAGCAGTGGGCTATATTTTAAAGCCGCCACATCCCGAAAAGGTGAAAGAAATGGTTCAAAACATCATGAATGTAAGCTTTGGAGAATAAAGGGAGAATATCTAACAATATTTCATATGCAAATAGCTTTAAAGAAGAAAAAATAGCACCTTTGGAAAGGCAATTATGAGGTAATAAAGGTTAAAGCTAAGTTCAGCATGGGGTTTAATGATGGTGAATTTAAATAAAGAGTTTGGAGGAATAACACCATATGACGGAACAGAGAAGTATTTTGGTAGTAGACGATACTCCTATGCAGTTGAAGGCATTGAGTAAGATTTTATCATCTGACTACGATGTTATAATAGCCCAAAGCGGGGAGGAAGGGCTTAAATTAGCCCATGAAAATAAAGTTGACTTAATATTGCTTGACTTAAATATGCCTGATTTATCGGGATTTGAAGTTTTATCTAGGCTGAAGGAATCAGAAAAAACCAAGGACATCCCTGTTATTTTTATCACCGGAAGTGACTCATATGATGACGAACTTGAAGGGCTCTCTCTTGGGGCCGTTGACTTTATTCGCAAGCCATTTGTTGGCGCTATTGTAAATATGCGCGTGGGTCTGCATATACAATTGCTCGAACAAAATACGAAACTTATTCAACAGATGAAGATTATAGAAGCGCACAGCCTTATTGACGGGCTTACTGGTGCAAATAATCGCCGGGCCTTTGATCGTGTGATCAAAAACGAGTGGAGCCGTGCTTTGCGTGAAAAAGAATGGCTTGGCATGTTGTTTATAGATATAGACAAATTTAAAGTATTTAATGACACATATGGGCATCTAAATGGTGATAATTGCTTGAAAGCCATATCGGCTGTCATGCAGCAGACCATTAAGCGCGGCGGCGACTATGTATTTCGTTGGGGTGGTGAAGAATTTGCCGCTCTTTTGCCAAATACATCCATTGAAGGTGTTCTCAACGTGGCCGAAAACCTCAGAAGCGCAATAGCCGCAACCCCTATACAGTGCGATGACGAAATTACATTTGTGACTGTCAGTATTGGTGCGGGAGCCATTATACCTGAAGGACAAGAACATATTAAAGGCTTTGAAATATTTTGCACAAAGCTTGACAAAGCCCTATATCTTGCGAAGGAAAATGGGCGCAACCGAGTGGAGAAAGTCATTTGATAATCAGTTAGGCGTTTAGAGTAGGCTATAAACACTTAAAAGGAGTTGGTCTTATGGCAAATTATAAAAAGCAACTAAAGATTATCAATAGATATATCAAAGCTCCCAAAAGAGTAAATACTCCTTTGGATGAAAAGATATGGTATGAAATTTTAGAGGCATTTCGCTTTAGTGATCAACAAAAACAAATTTTCAAAATGTTTTATGGCATCGAAGGGCGGGGTGAAATGTCTATGCCGAATATAGCAGTAGCATTATGTATGACAGAAAAGGCTACATTTATAATATATGGCATGATCGTTAGTAAATTTGAACGCTATAGAGATGACTTGGAAATTATGTACGAAAACTTTTATTTTAGCAACGTTTTTAGCACAGACCACCTATGCCGAAAAAAGCAAAAAGCGTTTTTGAGTAATATTATGCTGTGCGCTACTGATGAAAAGACCAAAGTAACTTTAACAAAGGCGCAATGGGATATAATTTTTGAAGAAGCTAGCCTTAGCAAAAGGGATAGGGCTATTGTATCCTACAATTTTGGGATCGGTCATAAGTGTGAATATGATTATAAAGAGATTAGTGAAAAGATGAGCAAGCCATTATCTACAAGTGGCATATCCACAGTAATTAGTAAAGCTAACGCCAAATTGAGAAAAGATAATGTAAGATTATTGATTTTGCAATTTATTGATAATGCTTTGAAAAAATAAATCAATTCAACATTGTATAGCACGATACATTGTATTAAGGGGTATTTTAAACAAAATTGTAATAAAGTTTTACAAAAAAATATTGACAGAACTATTATAACATGCTATACTATTGCCATATAGATTAATAATTAAAAAATTTTATATTTATGGGCAAAGTTGTCGAAAGACAGTGACGCAAAGCTATAGGGCCTTAAAATAGGCAGCCAGTTGCAGTATTAACTATGGATGGTTGTACTTAGATGCGTGAGCTTTCGACGTTTTGATAAAAATGGCGAAAGTTTTTTTGTGGCTTAAATCTTAAAGGAGGCGATTAATTATGAGAGAGATTGCATCCAAGTGTACTCTATTTAAAGTTACCAGTATAAATGCACGATGAGGAAAGATATAAGTTCGTTAAAAAAGTGAGACTTTGGACGGTGGTATTTAAAGAAATACACAATATCAATTATGAAGCTATAATAATTAAAGCTCCAAATCATCATAAGTAAATATCAGTAAGGAGAGTAGAAAATGAAAAAATATAAAATATCAATTGCTATACTTGCGGTGTTATCTTTAGTAATTACCGTACCTGGTGTCACAGAACTTCTGGGCGGCGGCTTGTTGGCATACAGCTATATAGAGAGCGAGGGGGGAGAAGCGGTAGAAGAACCCGGCGAAGATGAGGAATTAGTAACGGAAGAAGAGTCCGGAGAGCTCGGAACGGGCAATGAAAACGATGAAGATGAAGAAGAAGCTTCGGAAGAGATAACCGCGCTTTTAGATATTACTCCTTTTTCCACGTGGCCCGATGCGGGGGCTGCCATTCCCGGCACCGGAATTACTTTGGGAATTCAGGGTCCCGGCAACTCAAGCGCATGGTTAAGCGAGTGGGGCGCTACAGTTGAAAATCAAGCAGAGTTTGACACCATTCTCCAACTGGCAAATAGCTCAACCGGTGTCATAGCTGATTATGCAAGCGGTAGAACCTTTGTTATTGAAATATCAAATTCGTTTGCGGGTAATGTTACGGTAAGTAATCTCAACATCACAAAGCGCATAGCAATATGGGGAAATGGCGCTGTCATGCAGTTTCCGGCAGGTTCTTTCCTAACAAACAACATTACGGTAGCTGCCTCAGGCAACCTTACTCTTGCTAATGTACATCTGATGGGCAGCCTTCCTTCTGGGTCTACAGTGAATGGGGTAATGGTGAACGGTGGTACGCTTGCCATTTATGATGGTACGATTATTTCTGGTTTTAACCAAGCCTCTAGCGCAGGTGTTAGAGTAGAGAACGGCGGTCAGCTAACTATGGGACATGCCGACCCTAATTTAAACAGCGCCTATATAATAAATGGTAATGGCGGTGTCATATTACTTAGCGGTAGCAGCTTTACAATGTACGGCGGTGAAATTACCGGTCATGTTGAGGGTGGGTCTCGGCCCAACGAGATTAGAGGCGGGGCCGGAGTGCATGTAAATGACAGTACCTTTGTTATGTATAACGGCGAGATTTCAGGCAATACCGCAAGATTTACCAATCATGGCGGCGGAGGTGTCGCCATTGCAAGAGACGGCCGGTTTTATATGCACGACGGGAATATCATAAACAACACGGTTGGCAGTGACGGTGCTGGCAACGGAGTTTTAACAGGAAAAGGTGGAGGCGTGGCTGTAGGCAGCGATTTTGGCCCTATAAGTGGCGATGCCTTCTTTAGAATGATTGGCGGTAATATTTCGAACAATACAGTATATGCAACGGGCGCTAACCCCCGCGGCGGCGGCGTTAGCGTTACCGGCAATGGCACATTTGTTATGGATGGCGGATATATAGAACACAATAGAATTTTAGGCAGCGCCACAGAAACCGCCCGGCGCGGCACGGGCGTTGGTCTTAATATCAATGCGACCTTTACCATGAATAATGGACATATAAGGCATAATACCCGCGGTGGCGTTGGCGTTCAGGGCAATGCCAGGTTTATAATGAACGGCGGGGCTATTGATGACAATGGTGACATTGGTGTTACGCTTTATGGCGGCAGCACCCCTGCCGCAGGCCCTAATTTTCTTATGACTGACGGGTTTATCCGCAGAAATAACAGCGGCGTATGGGTATCTGCTGCTTTTGGCGGCGGTGACGGCGTTACCTTTGATATGCGTGGCGGCGAGATATCTGACAATCATACCACACTTGGTCGTGGCGGAGGCATAACTAATTTTGGGCGTACCATTATTGCCGGAACTGTCAGCGGTAACACAGCGCCCCAAGGCGGCGGCATATGGTCAAGGCTTGGGCACCTTGAAATAAGGCCGGGCGCGCTTATTGACGATAATACAGCCACGGCAGCGCCTTCGCCTAATAACAACACTCAGGGCGGCGGCGGTATACGCAGCTATGCAAACTTGACCATGACCGGCGGTACTGTTTCCAACAACCGCTCGGCCTCCAACGGCGGCGGTATATTTATTACAGGCCAGGCAGGAGCAACGGCCATTAATGGAAACTGGCCTGCTGACATAAATATTACCGGCGGTGTAATCAGTGATAACACAGCTAATGCAAACGGCGCGGCTACAAGCCAGCACAGCGCCAACGGCGGTGGTATTTTTGTAGGCGGCCATCATAATCTTTACAATATTCTT
>Ga0131853_10003226_pt1 | contig 29272 bp, 15 predicted proteins | sample TergutLab28metaG_FD_92764 | JGI IMG/M metagenome (GOLD analysis project Ga0131853, IMG submission 92764) | Labiotermes labralis P1 segment gut microbial communities from Petit-Saut dam, French Guiana - Lab288 P1 (version 2) (version 2) | ecosystem: Host-associated > Arthropoda: Insects >... | reverse complement strand
GAAAAACTCAGACCCAGATGTTGGCCTGAGGAAACTACAATATGATACAAGATTTCATTAGTCCAGTGATTGATAACTAATTTAAATGTAATTTTATATTTGTCAACATGCCACACCGTATACGTAAGTGAACTAATACTCTTTATGATTATACCATAATTAATTATTAATACTTATGTTAGTTTATTGTATGAACTTAAAAAAATGAAAAGGTATTTACGAGTAAATTTGTTGGGACCGGGCCCTCTTCTTATGAAAAAAGAATTTACCGGACCGCGGTCTCACAAAGGTTGAGAAACACTGTTCTAGATCATTTACTAATGCAAGTTGGTGTTTGCCAGAATTCGCCCAACCAACTGCTTGGTATAGCAAACCATATGGGGTTAAACAGTTCGGAAAGAGGAGTCGCCAACAGTACGACCAGGTACGGGTAAAAGGGATAAGGAAAAGTAAAGTTTACAGTCTTAAAAGAAAACGACACCAGAAGAGACTGAGGAAGTAGAAGCACACTATCCTCGATCATCTTCCTGTCTGTTTCGACGATGTGTATAGCTTCTGCAGTTGAACGAGCGGCGTTACTTACGAGGGGGTGCTGATAAATCCTTAGCTCGAACTACTTCCCGATGTCGTAGGACGGAATCGATAGTGTCGGAAAGAGGGATTTGTTCATGTGTCGAATTGCAAATCTTTTCTTGTTACAGAGGTTGAAAGGAAGCATGTTAGGCGACGCGCGCGATTTCAACAACATGGAGACACGAGCTGTCATGAAGTTTTTCTTCCTGCAAGGCAAAAGCGCCGAAGGAAATTCACGCCATTATGACAGAAACATTAGGGGAACATGCACCATCGTATGCCACCGCCAAAAACTGGGTGACCCCTGTTTTTAAACGTGGTTATTTTTCCACCTCTGATGCGCCTCGTCCTGGACGACCCAAAACAGTGACCACCCCTGAGATTATTGATCAAATTCACGAGCTAATCTTGGAAGACCGACGGATTTCGGCTAAATCAATAGCTGAGCAACTGGGCATCTCACGTGAGCGGGTTGGGTCCATTATTAATGAAGATTTGGATATGCGGAAGCTCTCCGCGAAGTGGGTTCCGAAATGCCTGAACGTGGATCAAAAACTTCAAGGGTGCCAGTCGTCTGAGCAACTTCTGGAATATTTTCGGCGCGATCTAAATGACTTCCTGTCGCGAATGGTGGCCACGGACGAAACCTGGTTACATCACTATGAACCAGAGACAAAGCAACAATCAATGGAGTGGTGGCATAGCGGCTCACCCCGCTCCAAAAAATTACGAGTGCGAAAATCCGCTGGTAAAGTTCTCGTCTCGATTTTTTGGGATCAAGACGGCATTCTCTTCATTGATTATCTTCCAAAGGGTCACACTATCAACGCGTAGTATTACTCATCTCTGCTGGTGCAATTGAAGGACATTTTGAAGGAAAAACTCCTCTGGAAGGTCACCAGGGGTGTCTTGTTCTTGTACGACAATGCCCCGGCTCACCGGGCACTTGCAATCCGGAAGAAACTGGCCTACCTGGGCTTCCAGTGTCTTGGTCACCCACCCTATTCTCCGGATCTGGCCCCGTCGGACTACCACCTGTTCCATGGACAGAAAAAACAATTGAAAGGTCGCCATTTTTCGTCCGACGCGGAAGTCATAGCTGCCGCGGAGACCTGGTTGGACGGACAACTTTCTGATTTCTTTTTTTTTTTTTTTTAGTGGCTTGCAAAGTTACAGCAACGGGCTAAGAAGTGTATTAAGCTTCGTGGGGAGTATGTTGAATAAATCCAGAGTTTGGCCGCTGTAGCTTGTTTTCTTCCTGGTCGGGCTAAGGACTTATCAGCACCCCCTCGAAATGGAAGTAATCTGAAGGGACTAACAAGTGTCATTGGTTTTTACGTAAGTGAAGACATAATAGTATCTCAAAATGGGCACAGAAATACCGTTGGGTACCATGCAAGCACTCGGAATGGCCGATTCAGTTCAGAGACGTGGAATGTATCAGTATTAGTATTGAGATAAATTATTACACTCTGTCCCTTGAAACTTCAGTGCACTAAACAACACATGTCTTTAAAATTAAAAACGTCAAGCGATAACAGAAAGTGGGGAAAGAGACTTCTTTATAGCAAAAACGCTAACAAATGATATCTCTATTTCCTCATTATGTACTATGGATAAACCTTCACAAAGAATTTCTAAACAAAAAAGGAACGAAATATCAATATAAGGGAAATGAGACATTTCCGCACAAAAACCGACACGGTGACGTGGATGTTACGCAGTTCACTAACGGCAGCCTATAATAAAAAGGAAACTAAATGAAGCACTTCGGAACGCTTCATATTAAAAATTTAAAGATATTCAACGGTGAAAATTGGGAACAAACATTTTACAAACGGGGAAGGAGAGGAATACCCGCACGCAACAGTTGTCACGTTAGTTTTATACGAAAACCGACTGGCGTCTAGAGAAATAAATAAAGAATGACGAAGTTATTCAGCACGGCATTATTGAAGTGTGAATCAAAGCGTATACTTCAAATCATTGGCGCTCATACAACTAAACACTGTACAATATGGTATAGGTTAAGTCGTTCCTGTCCACGTCATGAACGTTTAGAGGCGTAGTGGAGATACCGCTCCACTCATTCTTGACCTCGGCGCTATGTGGAGACCGTACTTTTTCTAATGCTGTTAAACTCACATAAAAGCACACGTCTGTAATATTACAGGGCAGGGCTGGACAACTTCAGACCTCAAGAAGGCCACATAATTCGCTAAGCACTCGTCTGACGGCCGCACTTGTGTATACACATGTCGAAGGAAAAGGTGGATTGAATTAAACAGAAGACCGTTATTTAAATACAGTAAGTCAAACTAAAACTGCGCTACAAACCGGAAGGACGCGAGTTCGATTCCCGACGGTATCACTGGAATTTTTTATTGACATCCTTCCGGCCGCAATACGGGCCTGGGGTCGCCTCAGCCTCTAACAGAAATGAGTACCGGGAATATTTCCTGGGGGATTAAACCGGCCGGTGAATAGTCCTGACAACCTTACCACCTTCATGTACGACTGACTTGAAAGATGGAAGCATCTATCTCCTGCAGCCGTCAGGGCCTGTCGAGGCCTGTACAGGCATTGCTGTGCCTTTAATTTGTGCTAGAAGTACTGTTGAAATGACAAGGTCTTTCACGCGGTAAAACACAAAGAATGACTGGTTTACTGTGTGCTATCGTAAATGGGACGAGTTACAGTTTCTAAAAATTTTCTCTGCTAATAAATTTGCCATCTTACGTTCTGTACACCAATTACACTATGTAAGTTAAAATGTATTTCTAGAATTACTCAGGTGACCGGGGTATAAATTCCTGTGCAGTAAAAGTCTCCGTCTTCATCAGTTACTAAACGTAACCGAGAAAACTAAATACAAGTTATTGCCAGTCTGTTCACTTTGTATTACTGACACATAAATTACTCCTGGGAAGCAAGATGTGTTCAGAAGCATCGAAACACGCACACATATGCTGGATATTAGCAAGATGTCTCAATTATACACAGAAAACAGACCACTACTCGGCGCTACGTCTGCATTCGAAATGCGTTGTGTATAATCTCGCAGCAGTTGCTAAGAATGATAATTTTCTAACAATACACACACTTTCTTTAATCCGAGTATTATACTGGCTGTGTCAGATAAAGCCTGTCATTAAAATGAAGGTATGTGAAGATGATAATACAATAGCTTCTCTACTTAAGCTTTGGTATTCATAACCGCGTCCGAAGTGCTTTCAAACTCTGGCTGCAGATAAATACATCCATGGCCGGAAGAAGGGTCTTGCTGCGACTCTCGCCTCCGCTTGGCGCATGTCATTCTTCCCGTCGCAGTAGGCCTACTGCATGCCTGGAATGAGATCATCCTCATCCTCACCATCCTCCTCATCATCATCTGTCACGAGTTAGGTCTCGATAGACCTGTTTCGGCCTCGTCTAATAGTATCTTCAAAGGTGGTCAGTCGTCTTGTCCATTTGGTTTTGATGATGAATTATGGCAAGAACACGTTTAAGCGAAAATGGAAAGAGCAAAATATAATCACATATGCAACCTGAAATGTAAGGGGGCCAACCCACAAAGAAGAGGGACTGTTATAAAAGAATGACGAAAATAAAAAGAATTTAAAGGGGAAACTGTCATGACGCACCGGTACTATAACTTTTTTGAAAGCTGTTCGCCGTGCGATGTGTCACAAGCCTTCGAGGGAGTGTGAAAGAACTCCCAAACGACAATTCCCGAACACCAAGCGGGAAACAGTCGGCATCCGAAATTTACAGGCCACCACTGGCGACCAGGCGACCGTATTCATCGACCTATGTTTACAGCGGTATCCAAATTCTATTTTGTAAGACAAACTCCGACATACTCAAACGTGCACCCAGTCTACTCGAGCCTGTGCTGCAGCACGTGATACTCGCAGTGATTGTCGCTGGCTGCGTTCAGTGGCTTGAAATATTCAAACGGCAATGCGCGTTGGAGAGCCTCTCTTTGAAATACCGACTTTGCGACGACCCCCTCAGTCCCAGGGATGCACGATTCCCACGGGATGGATTTTCGTCAAATTTCATACCTGTGATTTTTTTACTAACAGAGATTCGTAAAAATCGAATAAAAAGAAACTCTTCCTACAAAGGATCAAGTACAATCGTACAGCCTCGCTGTTACTAACATTGTCACTGAGAAAGACCGTGTTCTCTGCGAGGTACTGGCTGAGACAGCAGTGGCAGTTGACAATCTGACCTTGAAATGAAGTACGATCGACTGCAAGTCTCCGCATTTACGACATGAGTATAAAAAGTATTACATGATATCGATTTTGTTCCAGTGTAAATCTCTTGTTGAAGACACAGTGTATAAACTGTTACGTGGGAAGACACGTTTGAAGTACTCATATTTCACTTATTGTCTTGATATTATTTACGAATTTAAAAAGTATAGAAAATAATAGAGCGGAAGCGCAAGAAGTGTTACGCTCGGTGGAAATTCTCCAACTCGTTATACCGCACAGTCATACCAGAAAGTCTCTTCTTTTAACACGTTGTTTAAGTTGCGCTTACTTAAAACGATCAGAAGACACTACAAGGTGAAGATATTAAGCACATCGCATTGTAAATAGATTTGAAGTGCAGAATTAAATGTAATAAAATAGGTAATTAAAAAATTTGAAAAGCAGCAGCTACCATAAATTATTCGGTCCATTTTAGGGTGGAAAAAAAACTTTAAAACGGAGCATTTTATATACCTACTGGTTGTTTTAAACAAAGCGGAGGTAAAAAAATAATATATTAAAAAAAGTATGGTACAGCTTAAATGTTTCTATAAAACAGCAGTAACTAAAAAAAAAAAACAAAAAAAAACAGAAACTCCACGACGAGTGTACAAAGTAATAATAAAGCGACACGGCAATAGTAAAAATACGCATCACACTTTTCCCTAAAGACAGTACGTCCATACAGGTTTCTCGGTCACGATGAGGATATTTAACAGTCAAAAGGAACCATTATTGGATATCTTATTTAATGGTTACATAAAATGTTTGTTATCTTCTTTTTCGGTAAATGAGAAGCTCAACTGATAAGTTCTGTGATGTAAGCCGCTAGTTCTTTTAAGGGCAGGTTCATATTAATTCCGCCCTTTCCGATTAATAAAAGGAGAACGTGGACGTGCGAACAGCCGACATCTCTTCGGTGAAAATCCTTTAAAAACAGGCCCAATGCCACTACATATCAACACATGTAGTTAGAATACTTAACAGTACCATCGTCAAGGCAGTGATCCCCTAAGACAACGTTTCTCAACCGGTCGTTCGCGGCCCGCACATTGTACCTCGTATAATAATTTCACTCCATATACACAGTCACATTTTTAAAGCAGACAAGTTGTCATTTTACAGTTGGCGATCTGTTCTTGCTATCACTTTCTTCTATGGACTAAAACGCCTGTGCAATCGTCCATAATTTTAATTCTGAATGTTCAGTGTGGGTGACAGAAGCGTTTCATAGCACATGGAGATGTCATATTTTATATTTCAAAGCAACATGCTCAGACATATTGGCAGTAATCGGACTTTATTATTACCAGTACTGTGAAACGTGAGGCAAGTACAGTAGAGGTCCAAGGAAAAGCCAATTCACTTTCTTCCAAGGGGAGTGTGAATCAGAAAAGCTCGAGGACTATCACGTGAGTTACCAAAACAAGTCTCCCAAAACATAACTTGCCCGCAATACTTTCGACCTAGAGCGTGGAAAAAGTTGGTCTTCGTGAAAACGAACGTAAAAATTCTAAAGTGAAAAGTATGTAACAAACATACGCACTACATGGACTACAATCCAGTGAGTTCAAGAATTTTGAATTAATTTCGGAACACGTATTAACAAATGTATAGAGTTTAAACCAAACCAGTTTTCAATCATTTTTTAAATATTCCAAGCCTCTCTGGCGTTGAATACTAAAAATCTCTTCAGAGGTCCATGTTAATCATTCGGAGGGACAAGGACATTAACTTCCAAGGCATTACGAGACACCTATAACGTCCGTTTTTGCACAAAAAAAAAGTGAGCGGACAGAGGGCACGTTTTTAATCTGAAGGAGGAAAAAGTTACATATCAAAGCTGGCTTCAAACAACGAGAGGTCCATTAAAGGGTTATGAAAAAACAGAAGCAGCAGATACGCTGACCGTAAGCAGTATGGCATTTCATGTAGGCTAAGCATGTTCTAAGTCGGGATGTATTACCTGCCTTTACCAGCATACTGCGCCATGTCAAATACAATATTTCCAGTTTCTTTTTTATAAAGCCCCCCCCCTCCCCCACAGCCGGGTGAGTACAGCTATCTACTCCATTTCTTTTAAAGTAAGTTCAATATAACTTGCCTATTCACGCCAAGATATCTGAAGTGGTCTCACACGTTATGCCTTCCTGCCTACAATTTCATACGAATTCAGTGAGTACCGGGCGTAGGGCGGTCAAGGCGTCAGGCCGATGACTCACCGCCGTCTAGTACTGAGGTTAACAACGGGTACATCTACACTTGCACTTCCATGCGTAAATTGCATGCTATGAACAAAGAAAACTTTACCTTCCCACTTCTGTCCGTATCTTCGAAATAAGCACATAAGAAAAGCGAGCTGATGAACCTGCATCATCGTCAATAGGCGGTTCCGTACCGTGGAAGACAATCTATATCCGGCTCCAGAAAATGGATATCAGCATGTCAGCTTTAAAAAGCTCTGGTTTTGATATTATTGGGAGGGTGGGAGGGATAACAGAAAAAAGATATACAAGCTACAGTGCGTAAAACTATTGTAATTTCTTAAAATCCAGTTAAATTTGGACACATACGAAAACGTGATGTTACAATGACCAGCATACACATACATACGTACAATACATATGTGCATACAACGTAACGATTTTCAGTTTCTGAATGTCAGGGACCTTTGCAGCAGAATGCTTCCGCAGTGCGTACCGTTAAGTTAGACCCTACATGAAGGCTACAATCCAACTAACAAATGACTATATGACAGAATACCAAGTTCGTCGTGAGTTCTGAAAATGAGACGACATGTCTTATACTTATTTTAGGAAACATCGGCATTTGAAACTGACAATAGTGAAGCAATCAAACGTGGGCAAGTGTTCGATGTTCTCGAAACAGGATTTCACGAAGTGATGTACGGCCTCGGCTACACCATCTCTTGCAGAATGGCCAGTCCTGTTCTACGACATATACAACTAAAAGCGGGAGGGGGTGGGGAATAATAAAAAATATTGTTTTCCGATACGACCAGCAAAACGACGGAGTTAAAACTGTTACAATGCCATTGCGAGAGAACTAAACCGTGTAGCAAATATAACATATAAACACACATCGATAGAAGAAGTCGAAGATAATAGTACGTTACAGGCATCGCCTTTCGCAGTACCAAAAGGGAAAAGTAACATTGACAGAGCAAGAACGAACACATGGAGAATGAAGTACAAACGTTGTACAGGAGAACGTATAGGTAACGTAAACTAACTAATTAACTAACCCCATGGAGCAGGGTCCTTCTTGAGAAGTGAACAAGTTCTCAGCTAGTCAAGAAATTCCACGTATTTTATGGAACCCGAAGGTTCATTACCGCATTCACAACAGCCCGTTGCCCCTCCCTATTCTGAGCCAGATCCATCCAGTCCATGTCCCTCATCCAACATCCTGAAGATCCATCTTAAACTTATTCTCCCATCTAAGCATGGGTCTTCCAAGTGGTCTCTTTCCCTCAGGTTTCCCCACCAAAACCCTGTATACAATTCTCAAACCATGCATACACCACTCCTCTCCCCCATAAGTGCTACGTGCGCCAACCATCTCATTCTTCTCGATTTGATCACCCGAATATTTGGTTGGGGAGCAAAGATCATTAAGTTCCTCATTATGTAGTCTTCTCCACTCCCTTGTTAGCTCGTCCTTCTTAGGCCCAAATATTCTCAGCACCCCATTCTCAAACACCCCCACCATACGTTCCTGCCTCAAAGTGAGTGATCAAGTTTCACACCCATACACAACAACAGGCAAAATTATAGTTCTGTATATCTTAATCTTGAAATTTTTGAATAGCAAACTAGAAGACAAAAGATTCCGCACCGAATGATAGCAAGCATTCCCTGACTTCAATCTGCTCTTAATTTCTTCCTGAATGGAATTTTGATTCATTAGGGTTGAACGTTTCGTAACATGGTAAATTTTTACGGTGAGGAGTTGTCAGTACCTCGTCCATATCCAACGCTGGAGGACCACCCCTCGTTGGCTGCCCGACAAAATCTATAACGTTGGATCCTTCTTGGCCATAACTGTTGGCATTCACATAACCACAACAGAGAAACCAAAACGAAAAAAAAAAAAAGTTCACAACAAAAGAAGTCAAACACGTCCGATTTTATGCTCCACACTACGATAAGGCCTAGGGGACCGCGGTGGCACAGCGGTGAAGGTGCTGTGCTACAAATCGGAAGGCTGCTGGTTCGATTCCAGATGGTGTCATTGGAATTTTTCTTTGACATCCTTACTATCGCACTATGGCCCTGGGGTCGACTCAGCCTCTAAGAGAAATGAGTACCAGGAGCATTTCCTGAGGGTAAAGGCGGCCGGTGTGTAGGGCTGACAACCTTACCACCACCCTGTGCCGTTGTCATGTAATCTGGGAACCTTAACTTCCTGGAGCCCTCTGGGCCACTCCAGGCCTGTAACGGGACTAATTTACCTTTACTACGAAAAGCCTATTGAAATTTCAACGGGAAATTTTCACAAATCTCTTGCGATATGAACGGCACTGATATAAATGTTATCGGTTTACCACGTACAACTTCAAAATTTTGCTCAGAGGGAAATGATGTTACCGGTGATCCTTGGTTCGAGACCAGATCACGGATATGCTCGGTGGTTAGATAGGCAAAATTACATTTGGCTGATTTAAATTCAAAGTTATTAGAATAAGCGCGAAATGTATATTGGCGCACGGGACAGAGTTTAAAGTTGCACAATGGGAGGTACGGGACCTCTTGGCCGTATTGCTGCGAGGAGTTTCTTATAGGTTTATGGCCGTATTGTTCAGATACGTTGCACGTGTGGTCACTGCTCAGAGTGAACACCTGTTTTATAAGAGGGCAAGTGTTCCAGAAGCAGTTAAGCTGGGTTCCAGAAAACAGTTTCGGACCCGTGTGTGCGTCAGACGGGAAAAAGAACTGGAAGATTAAACAAGACTCGAGAGTGGTAGATAAAGAAATCCCGTCGCTGTTCGTTGTTGATACCAACTGTGAAATAAGAAAAGTTAATAATCAGTGTTAAAGGCTTGATGAATTGTCCCCAATAATCTTGATAAATAAATGAGTCTATTAACTGTTCATGTGACTGTGAAAGACCACGTAATACTCGTATTCTCTGGGAGGGGTCATAGCTAAAAGACTGGTCAGGCAACGTAGTGTTAAAGTTCCCTGGACGGCTACAAAGAAATAGTTTCTAGTTGTGTTGCCCAAAGATAACCTTTCGATAGACTCGTTCGTCTATGTTATAGCCCTAATGGTAGTAATGGTAATAAGGTCGGGATGTATCTTTTATCGGCCTTTATCAGCTGGGACAAACATTACATTTTTTTGTTCGAAGCTTTTGTTTTGTTTTATGATAAAGAGGTTTATTTTACGTAAAATATTGCAAGGATTATTTGAATTTAGGATTTGTTTTACTTTTTGTAGCTATGATGCATTTTGGCATCCAAGAGTTTTACTGCGTTTTCGGTTTCCATTCAATTACCACCAGTATGAAGCAGATAAGATACATATGGATATAAAATTTAATCCAACACATGAAGCCAATGGACAAATAAACTTCTTAGACCTGCTTCTAATTCGAAAACCATTTAAGATCGAACCTGACATATTTCGAAAACCCACCAACACAGATACAAACATAAATTTCTTCACGAACCACTCCTTAGAACACAAGATGACCCCATACATATATTACATCACACGAATACAGTCAATTCCACCCACGCCTGAAAGGAAACAGAAAGAATGGACCGTAATACAATACAAACCACGAACCAATAACTTTCTACATACACTTTTCCAAAAACCACACTCGCAATTACAACACAGACACAACAACTACGACCGAAACAATAGCACTGTCACAGATATAAAAACCTGGACAACATTCACATAGTCCATTAATTCGCAAGATTACAAATCTATTTAAACATACAAATGTGAGAATATCTTTCAAGAGCACCAACACAACACACGACCTCACCAAACTTAAAACGAACAGCAACATACATGAACACAACAATGTGGGATTTACAAACTCACATGGAACACATGTAAATTACTCTAAGTCGGACAAACTAGCCGTAACCTCACATAAAGATACCAGAACACATACCATACATAAAACAAACTGACCCTCAAATATCATAAGCTCTACACATCCTAAACAACAAAATAACGACCCTTTAATACCACCTTTTCACTCCAAAATGAAATCAATAACTCCTCACTATTAAGTCCTCCTGAACAGTTTTATATCAAATCACACTATTACCACCAGGAACTCACATCGGAAACTCAGGTGAAAACAACCACATGTACCACTTGATCTTCGAACCCCGCGTTACGTCACCATCAGCAAAATACACCGATCAATAAGACACTACCAACTTCCTACAATTCAGTGCCAAACACACACTTCTACCTACAAGATTGCTTATATTGATGGTACGTACAATCCCCTTCATATCAAATTCTGAGACACTGTTTTGCATTTCTTGAAACTCTGAAGTCAATATTTTAAGGTTTAATACGTTTATTTCTACATTATGTTTTAACTACCATGTTTCATGTTCATATCGATATATTTAAAACGTTCAAATATTTTACATTCATATATTTCATGAAAGCCTTTTATTGTAATTTCAGTATGAAGAACACACTATACCATACTTGTATGTACAACCCTCTTCCGGAAGATGAACCCTCGGGTTCGAAACATGTAGAAGACACAACAAATTAAAATATTAGTTTAGAAAAGGTGCATGCATTCTGTCGACCAAACTATTAGAGTAACCCGGAAAAAAGTGCCAGTGACATCAACGTCTTATATCGGTATTATCACACACCTCATTACCATTTCAACGGGAAGTTGTTACGCTTCTAAAAATAATTATCGAATCTGGAATATAAAATACATTGGGGAAACAAAATCTGTGCAAGTGCGGTAACTTTTTAAAATTCGATAAATACCTAACCACAGTACAACTCGGATTAAATGCAATAAAAATATACGGAATTCCGTTTGATTATCAATATAAACGAACAACTGTCAGTTGCATGAGGGGTTTCCTGCGTGATTGAACAGGCTAAATGTCAGCAACAGATGTCTCTCAAATTTCTTTCATTAAATCCTTCCAAAAAAAAAAACCTTCACAATTAGAGGCTATATGATTCCGTGAAATAAGGGAATTCCTTGTACAGAAATACTGTGTTCCTAGGATTCTCAGATGAAAGACGATTTTAGGGTTTGACATAAACATACAGAAAGGGATGCATGAAATGGTGACGTCATTCGTAACGCATCGTTACACTATCACCAGTGGTCGCTGCCGATGGATGTTCTTCCTATGTTTCAACCACCCATGCAGTTCATTTCAAATAACGGTTCCGTCACATATGTAATTCGTTTAGTGCGAGCAATATGACAGCATGTGACCATAACACTATTCACCGACATAAACAATTACACTCGTAGATAGCATAAAGGGATTCCACTACAATCAGCAATAACGCGCCTGATAGAGTAACGACAACTCATCAACCCCATGAATCACAGCCAACCAGCGAACGGGACACAAATCCGTAACAGACCCAACAGAAAAGGTATCCATCCACAAAGAAGCCTGGATTAAACGGAAAGCCTCATTTATCGAAAACATCTTCCGGCCTTGACAATATAATGCGAAAACCAAAGTAAAATTACCTACAACGTATAAAAATATATAAAAATTGTTTGAAGTGGAGATAGAAAAAAAATTTCAATAGAAGAATACGTATGTACTGTATTGCGTTCATATAATTTTCTTGAATGCGTGCCTACTCGAATCTTCTGAGAGGCAAAACTCTCACAAACAAGGAAGAATTAAGCTCGTCTGTTCAACAGGATATTTGCGCATAATATTGCAGAGGATTAGTGATGGCAGACAGAAAAGGAAAGTAAGGAAAAAGGAATTAAATACTAAAAGAAGACAAGATTTACTCCTACACAATGTGTAGTGTAGACCGGTAGGACGAATGAATGACATGTTTCAAGATACATAAATACACAAATGTAATGGGCGAGTCATTCATTTCATTCTTAAAGCCTTAAGCCAGAAAAGCACTTTTTTTCTGACAATCTTTGCCACAGAACGTATCCACGGGACTTTCTTCTAGGCTTGCATCCCAATTGTTTACTTTATAAGGAAAGACAGAGGAACGATCACACCTTAATGAGTGTCCACAACAGTGTTTGAACCAGCTAATCTACTTCCGTGAAACTTCCCTCGATCGCCCAAACTTAAGCATACTGCAAAAATATGTACAGGGATTATGATCTTAATATGTGACAAGCATATATATGGAAGTCATTAATCAAGTAAGACGTCCTAAATTTGGTACTGTAAGTATAGACCTAAAACTTGGGCACATTACCTACATCACAAATAAAGGCAGCCCTTACCATAAAATAACTGCTAAATTGCATTGTAGCTTATACATCTCTGTTAATATATGACAAGTTTACGGCGAGGCTAGTCCCTTTATACCGCACTAGTACTATTAAAATGCGTGTATATATATATATATATGTATGTACCTAGGTACTATATCATATATATATATATATATATATATACACATACATACACATAAACACACACGCACACGTCTGCAGTGCATGCAATTACAATTCCCACAGCTACAGCGAAGCTGCTACCAAACAAACGTAAACCGTTAACATGATTAGACAGGCCACTCACATGTTAGAAGAATTACAGTTCATGTTACAAACGAACTTTTGTATTCTACCTAGCAACAAATTTTATTTCATACTATAAACCTTCAGCTTTTATCAGCTTACATTATTAAAAAAAATTTAGAACCCAGATAAGGTTCTACACCAACAAAGGAAAAGGGAATGGTAAGCTGATGGGTGCGGTGGGGTGGTGTGAGACTAGAGAAAGGAAGGAAACAACAAGAGTCCATTTTGACGACACACTACTTTTCTCTCTTCCCTAGCCGTAAAAATTAATAAAACCAGTAATTTTCAAGTAGCTACACCGCGAAGTTCGGCAAAACAACACTTCTTTTTTTCGCTACCTTTATGCATACACTAGTCTACTGAGGAATATTTTCCACACAATTCCCCAAACCACTGAATAAAAAACTTCTAGAATATAGCGTAAAAAGTCTGGCGGTTAATTATTGCATCTCCGTGACACGTAATTTCTCGAGCGGATCATAACTGTAATATATTGACATGCTAGAGGGGGATATCTAAATAGCCGACCAAAAAAGTTGTGCTCTTGTGTACATGAAGAAGTGAGAGGATGGGGGGGGGAGGGGGGGGATTACAGGGACGCCATGTTATTACGTCCGCCACAGGACGACATGAAAGAAGGGAGAGTCTGCCCTGATTAAAAAGAATTAATGGCGGAGGCAATGCTGTTACCAAACGTGTGCGTACAGTGAAGGAAATTCAACAGAATCGCAAAACACGGAACACAGCAGAAAAAGGACGCACATCACGTATTGATAAATGCACTAATTGGACGCAGCATACTGCCTGAGAAACCGACAGTCTCTCAGCTGGTTAAGGGATTACTTCCAGTTTATGAGTCACGAAGATGCCGATATTGGAATTCATCTGGAGATACGTAAAAGCTCAGAAGCAGGTGTTTAAGCTAATCATATCCGCCGGGCTCACGCGGTTTACAGAAACGCAGCGCCACTGCGGACCACAGTTCCAACACACATAAAACAAACCCGGCCCTCTCAATACAGTGGCAAAATACCAGAAACCGGAAGGATGCTTATTTTCGAAGTACAATGGGAAAAGAACGAATATTTCCAAAGTCAAACGTGTCATGGGTGGGGAAGAACCACTTCAAATTAGGCTGCCAGATGTTTGTAACAGTATAGAAACCTAACATTCATTACAGTGTACCAGCCTGAGCCAGATGAGTCCACTCCACACACACTCCTACCGTATATCTTTTAACATCCGTTTCAATATCAACCTCCCGGACAGTTACATATTAATATACGACATCTGACTATTGACGTGAATATTTTTTTTTTGTTTACACATATTGCTCGGACACCCGAACAGCTAGGTCAGTACAACGGCTGGGTACAATAATATGGATTGGGCTTGATTTTTCTCACCATGTTCAGGCTGGCTCCGAACTCCATCCAGTCCCCTACGTCTGACAGGTATCGCAGACTTGACTTGAGAGTGACAAGGCCGGAAAGTGAGCAGACTACTCAACTCCACACAGTTCCATGGTTAAACTGCATCGTGCTTTACCTCGAGTTGTTCAGTACGCCTTCGTATACTGGCAGTTACATAATAATAATAATAATAATAATAATAGCCCTATTTTTACTTTCACGTGTGCAACTTACTTTGAACACCGAAACGAAAATATCCTTTCTTCAAATAGTCACCATCCAGGTAAAATGCCGAAGTCTTACCCGAAGCCACCAGCCATAGCTAAGTAACTCGTGCATAGCACAAAGAAGTTTGTATAACACATTTACACAGGAAAAGACCATTCCAACTTTAGTAACAATGGTCAAATGCAGTTACGAATACTTCAATGAACCATAGATCTACAGGCTTAAAGAGTAGTCGATTTTGGACTTCAACCAACGCCTTGCTTAAAATTAAAATTAAAACACGACGTTTCGAGAACAGGACCTTTCTCTTTACCTGATGACAGTGACAAGTCCTGTATCCACAGTGCAGTGTATTGATTTTCATTTTAAACACAGATATTGTACACAGTCCAGAGAAAGAATGATCCCAAATCTAACACAGCATCGTCAGAATTCTGCACAATTGCACACCACCATATCTGTCTACTATAAAGCTGAAGTCCGGAAAATATGTATTTCGTTCCTCTGAGAAGAGCCGCAAGAAATTTACATCGTCTTGCTGATTCGAGAGGTACATATACGAAACATCGTCGGAAGCCAAAGTAAAAGGACTAGATGAAACAGGAAAATGAAAGCGGCGCACGTAAAAATTTTCAGTCATCCCCAAAATGAACAGACGGTAAATTGGGATGGAAATGAAAATAAGAAATGTAGTAGAGGATAAAAATAGAAAGAATGAAGTTCACTCAGTAAAGGAAAATGGAAATGGGAGAAATGGACATGGGGGTTCGTAAGCAAACATTGACTTTTAAGGTAAAACCTCGTGTTTAACAAATGGCCTGTACTCTGAGAGAAAAAAAAAAAGAAGGCAGTATGAGATATGACAGAATACGACGAAACTCATGGATTTCAAAAATTAAATAATCCGATACAGAACCCGAAGGTACAACGTTCTTCAAAATACATGACGTTTTATCAAACCATCACATTATCATTGTCTTCAGAACATGTGACAGCCCACGTAAAAGTCAGCGTTTTCAACATAATCGCACTAATAGCGCTTCGTACGCACAGGTCAAGACTGAGCATTCTTGCATTTCCTTATCAGGTATAGCGTTCAATACTTCAGTCATGTTTCGCCCCAACTACATTAATCTCATTCATAACACACAACATTATTAGAGAGGAAACTAATGCCAATAAGAACAGGTACACACGACGGTATTAGCTTTTTTAATCTGAAGTTTGAAGAATACCTGGCGCTGAATGAAAACAATTCCCTGAAAAGAATTAATAATTACGTTGCGCATTTTAAATTGCTCTAGAAATAAAACGTGCATTTCATTGGTCCAATGTGTTTAATCACGTGACGTAACTGTAACCAGCTTCTAGGTAAATATGCAGTAGTAATATGATAAAGGGATCAAACGCAGATAAATATGAGTTAATCAGCATTTCCATATGTCACTTCATGACAACAGAGAAATAATAACCAATCTAGTAAGATTATTTAATTGGAAAGTGTGGTGATCCCTTACCACATTAACAGCCAAAAATTAAAAAAAAAAAATTCTTAAGCTGAATTCCGTTTAACCGACAGCAATTTTTAATATCAAGATTGGTCTGAACAACGCTCGTACTAAACTTGTCTCGTACTGGGGTGCCTGGTACAACAGTACTGCACGGCACAAACATCACCTGGGACCTGTTTCACGAGGTGAAAGGTGAAAATATTAGTCAGAATGACAATAGTGACTGGGGTCCGTTTCATTGAACGACAAGTGACAAGCGAAACGCGACTAGTAAACTACAACAAAGTGACAGCAAATATGAGCCACTGGACGAGTGTTTGTTTCAAAAAAGACATTTTCCCGTCAGAGACTCTCGTCATCGTATAGCGTCTTTTGACAGAGGTAGGGAGTATGGTCAGACTAGTCAGGTTCAGAAGATCGTGTGAGGCAGAAGATAATGAAGATTGAGCTTCAGGGCCCCTCATTTGCACGGGCCCCTTCCAAGGTCCTGGGACGGGCCCGTGAAATGTGTTCACACGGTCATGTGCTTTTGTAAAATTTGCAAAAGTAAGATATTTTAACCACAATCAGTTAAGTATTACACAGGTGTGTCAGGCAGTTAATTAATAAAAATATTATGCTACTTTTCTTAATTTTGTGACTTTGCAGTATGTCCACTTTTTTAAGTTTGTAACTAGCTGTGATCTCAATTCTCATTCTCTTTTCTCATTAAGTTTCATACTTTATTTTGTATTCATAATTTTGAATTCTTTTTCTTAAAGAGGGCCCCAAAAATTGTATAAGCTTGAGGCCCCTAAAAATCTGGATCCGCCCCTGCCACAAACTGTCCCAAAAGTACTGCCACGGCCAGTCCTAGTGACTCGGCAAGCTCGTTCACTTCCTTCCACTTCTCACATTCGTTTTGTTTTGTGAGATCATGCGACAATGACCTAAAAAAGTACACATTTCTCCTGTTTTATCTTCTGCAGAACAGCCAGTTCGTTTGCAACAGCCATTTTACCTCTCCTTGACTTCCACTACCTGACTTGTCACACCAGTCATTGAGATAAATGGCGACAAGTCTGGCAAAACAAGTGACAAGTAGTACCAAACCCTGGTTCACTTGTCACTTGTCGCTCCTTCACCAGTCAATTCGTCACTTGTCGCACACCTCGCTTCGTGCAACGCCCATGGTAGTGAGAAACACGAAAACAAAATACAAGATTAAATTACTTAATAACTGGCAAAAACCAACCACACAAAATTTAAATTTTCAGAACAATTACACAACGAAGACATAGATGCATACGAATTAGGCCTAACATGCGCATGTGAGTTTGCACAAATCTGTCGATTTGCGTCTTTCACACAGTGTGCATCATGCCTGAATACTGAAGTAACATATCAAAAGGCGATTAAATGAAACACAACTTAATAGCGCGCAAGACCACCCACCATACGGACTCCTCCACCACCATCCAATTCGCGGTACGAGACTATAATAATTTGCCACGACATTAGGCATGTGTTCCGCAATTCTCCAAGTACACACAACATGCAGCGTAAGATACTGGTATCGCTACCCAATTTTGACGGTTCAGTCACCATACATGCCGGCCATAAACAAGGACCTTACGAAAAAAAAATGTAAATTCCAGTAGGAGATCCACGTGTTTAAAAATGAACTGTAGAAGTTCTGGATCGAATACTGCCACATGTTCCACATAACTATCTGAAGACAGGGAAAAAAGTGTAAGACAAGCTGATTCAGATCAAGCACCTCTATACCAAATCGAACAGAAATTATACGTACGAGTACACATACATTCGTACACAGCTGAACTTTCCCTTTGTTCATGAATGGCACCGTACAGCAGAATCCTTCGTGTGGATCTACCTGTCAGGTAACTTCCCACCTCAGAACCTAAAAGTTCATAACTGTGTTCATAACAGCCCGCCTTCATACCCCATTCAAAGCCAGATCATTCCAATCCAAAACCTCCAATCCAGATTCTCATACCAAATGTCTTTCTAAGTACATTTTCAACAGCACTCTCCCTCTCATTTCACAAGTACGTCTAAAGTGCACTTAAATATTACTTTCCCATCACGCATTTCTTATGGCCCACATACACGAAACATGTCCTCTCATCTCAGCACCTTGATCTGATCACCTTAATGACATCAGACGAGAAAAATTATGCAGCTCCTCATTATGCAATTTTTTTTCCTGCCCCCTGTTACTTCCTTATTCTCAAGAGGTAATCTATTCAGCACCCCGCTGCAGCACACCAACTACTACTCCTCTTCCCTTAGCATACGAGACCAGGCTTCACACCCATACAAAAGACTATATACGGTTATATTTTAACTTTATTCCTTTAGATGGGAAGAGGGACGACACAAAATTCTTAATTGGCTAATAGCAGCATTTCTACAATTTAATTTTGTCTGATTTCTTCGAAACTTCAATTTCATTTTTCCTTTTTCCTCTCTCTGTAATTCCGATATATTTGCTCGCTGCCACATTTTCTAAGGATTTCTAAGGATCTATCTTTATATTACGATTCTATCTTACAGTCCGGTAACAAAACAGTACTTTGTTGACGTTCTCTTCTAAACCAATCTCTGCACTAGTACGTTGTGTTTAAATTGCAGTAATTACGTTTTCTTACAATAAATTAACTACTGCGTATAAAAAAGTTGAAGTGTAGCACTTAGATCCAGACTCTCTCTCTCTTTCTCTCACCCTCTCCTGATTTTATTGGACAATCCTAATTATGCAGACCTACTGTAAAGTCGAGCTAACAGTAACGATAGGGCGTCTCCTTGTACCACAGTATTCTAAATGGGAAATGCAACACGTCTACCTAAAGTTACACACTTTACTACAGGTTTCAACTGAACACAACTAAGCTCACTGGTATACCACATGGAATGATACTGCTTTGCCACACAATCCCCCCACCCCACCCCACCCCGCCCGCAGAGAAACGTTCTCTCAATTACATACATAGCTAATGCACTGACCCCTGGGCATGTGTGAAAATATGATGAATTATTACTTCGAATTCCACATTCATGATCCTTAACAATTTCGTCTACGTATACACTTTTTCGTGGAATTTTATAATTATTTTCGGACCCAGCTTTCGTAATCTTCTCACAATGTTATCTGGCCTTAATTCTTTCACATGCACAATGTTCTGACTCCATGCAAAAACCCGACAGTGGCGGCGTAATGTTAACTGAACGCAACAAAATGTAAAAAATATTACTACAAAACCTTGCCCCGTTGAGCAAAGTCTTTTTTGAGACACTAACAACTGCTTGCTTACGTGGTCAAGAAACTTACCGTAATCTATGGGACTGGAAGACTTACTTCCGTGTTCGTAAGAATGAGTCACTGGTTCGTATTGAGCACATAAATTCAGCCACACTTTTACATCCTATTTCGTTGCGATCCATTGCAATATTATCCTCCTGTCTATACTCATTCCTTACATTAGTTCTCGTTCGGTTTTTTTCCAACGAAAAACACTGTACGCAATTCTATTGTTCCCATCCGTGCTAGATACACCGCCAATCATGTCTTCCTTGATTCCATCATTATATGTCTACATTCATACACAAACACACACACACACACACACTCGCGCGCGCGCGTAAAATGGTGCCAAGAGAGTTTCACGGCTCCTGAAGCCAATTACCCGATCACATCTTCTGTTAACACTAAGCTTGTTCTTCTAGTCATTCATAAATTGCATCAAGGTACACGGCCAAAACATTTAAGCCTCTAGTTTTTTAAATTTTTTACAGTAATCCCTCGGTTTACGAGCCAAATGGGTACCTATAAACCTGCTCGTAAAGCGAGAACACGTAAAACGCAAAATACTTACCCTTTACTGGACACGTTATAGATGTTTACTAGTTCAATAGGCCAAAAATTTCTCCCCAAAGGTCACAGTGATACAGGACACAATGATACCTCAACATAAAACAAATTACACTCATGGTCAGTTATTATTTTCGAATGTAATTCTTCGCCATTAACCTATGTACGAATAATAGTTACATTATTAAAAATGCATGGAAATTAAAAAAATATATATTTGCCATCCTTATTATAAACATGACATACAAAATCCCTTAAGATTTAGTCGACGCAAAATGATTAACACCGGGAAGAGTAAAACTCACAAACAAACTACTAGAACAATTACAAACGCTGCGATGCTGGTGCTTTTGCGCCGACTGTTCCGGGATGCTCTGAAGTTTTGCGCATTCGAGATCATTTGAGAACCAAAGAAAACAGAGCAGAGGCACCGAAAACGTCTGGTTTGCGTCAGAAACTAGCTCCCTTCAGAAAAATCTCTCTTGCAAACTGAAAAATTGGGCATTCATTTGTGCATCTCGTAGAAGCATAAATTCGCAAACCGTTAGCTCGTACATCAAGCAACTACTATAACTGTTTATTTCTTAGCGTTCGGTAGCACATGGACAGGCAAAGAGACAAACACATTCTGACGGTTCTACTAAACCGATCGCTGAAAATAAGGAAGTGGTTCAGACTTATTTCCTAAACACAGTCGAACCTGGTTATAACGACATCCCGTCTATAACGTCAGACATTCTGTTGTACAAATTAATTAATCACTGTTAACTATTTCATTATACTCCTCGGTTATAACAATACTCGTTTTGTAACGACACAAAATATTCCGCCCCTTTCATGACATTCAAACCTAGTTCGACTCTACTTGAAATTTCCCCATCCAAATGGCACGCTTTAAGACATTATACAAAAATGGGTTCCAAGTGACTTGAAAATCATTTGTAGCTGCGAACACTTGATACATAAACGGACAAATGTAAAACATCTTAAGAATTTGAGCCAATGCAATACTGCGTTCTCTTTCTTCAAGCTGTTGAACCTTAGTAACCGGTGCTCCCTTGTGGCGGTATGTTAGTGTCACAGGGTACATGAAACACAATGAAGTAGGCATTCAAATGCAACTGGACTAAAGGCGACACATACTTTGCAATGCTTGTCGCCATTTCTCTTTGTGTTTCGGTAGTGTGTTGCTGGGTTGGATTCTATTCATCTCCGTCGTGCGAAGGGTGGCGGAGATATCGCATGGGGGCTACTATAAATTTCATCAGATAGAAAGGGTTGAACGTGAAAGCATATAATGGTTAATACATTTTGGTACGTTTGATTTTATTATTTTTATCTCTTTCGTTACAGACAGTTTATGAAATCCGTTTTTGTTGGTGAATTTGATTTGTTGGACTCCCATGTTAAATCGCCGTGTTTCCCATTCACATCATACCGTGACCAGTTCCTTGAATATATTTCGGTACAGAAGGGTCACTTATTCGCAGGGGATATAGGGTTTATGAAATTGGTTGACACGATTTATTCAAACAATTATCTTCACTGCAGAGATCAAATGGCTGGGTTCGATTTTGGCTTGACACATAAACCAACTGTCAGAAAACACTTTTACTCGTACCAACCTCAGGTACTACGAAGGTGATGGATCGAATTACTTGTTAATCAGTAAGAATGTTATTTAAGTCTATTTGAAAATATAAAATTATAAATAACGTACGCCTTTCTACTTCTGCCGTAACAGTTGGACATAATATTAAACCTGAGTGACAGAAATTCAATCACTACAGGTTAATTTAAAGACGAAATGATAATGAGAACATTTCGGCTCAAAAAGTAGGGTCTAACACAAAAACCGAGAAGATAACACACAATAAAATTCATTATCTGTATCTAACTTACTAGTGTCAAAAACTATTAAATCAAAGTCAACTCAGAGAATAAGTTATGAAAGATTTAACAACTTTTGTTGCTTTACTTTGTAAGTGCAACAGATTGGGGTGATTAAACATCCCTCTTCATGCACAGCAATTTCCAAAGCACTGGAAAAGAAAACGTAACTAGGCATACCTGATGAATTAGATTCTGCAGAAACCACTCGCAGGATTCATAAACGGAATTCATTTCAGCAGCAACCATTAAATCACACAAAGCGAAAATCTTACGATGGCGAATGTAATGAACACCTAAAGGCTGGGGCAGCTACAAAATGCACCGCGGGTAAATCCTAAACAAAGCTGGCAACGGACACAATGGGCACGATCGTGCAACCATTTTTGCAGTGGGAAAAAGTATTACATATTCTAAGCGCGTGTTTGTAGCCTCTGGTACCCAGCATGCAATGCCCATGCGCCATATTGTCATCTGTGACCTGCCCGGCTCTACAATATTCTTCCACATTATCTCATAAAAGACACGGCTTTCGAAAAAAAAAATTACTGAACATAAAACGTTTTGAGTCTCTTTACAAATTTGGTCTTAAAAATTTCTCATTCTAAGAAGAATTCAGCGAGGTATGAAAAAAAATGGTCTACTGGTCTTCATGTCAAGTACCTGCTATTTTTGTCAGATTTTGATGAAACATGAATCTTCACGATGGGTTTTCGAAAAATACTCAAACATTAAATCTCATGTAAATGCGTGTGGAGGAAGCCGAGTTGTTCCATGCGGATGGACGGACGGACAGGCAGACATGACTAAGCTAACAGTCGCTTTTCCAATTCTGCGCACGCGCCTATAACCCAAGTTATTAACTCAACGTTAAGTTACGTTGAACAAAGAGCTGATGTGGGAAAACTCCATTATCCTACTAAAATTCCAAAAAGACTCTGAATTACAGAACGAGAGAGTGACTAAACATGTGCTTTAATCCAAGGTGAAGAATAAGAATGAATGGAGCTACACCTCCACTTCCCCTATGACAATGGCGTGCAAAGTGACAACTTTAGTTTACTTCACACTACTTTCGTATGTGATGACACCAAGCGGACGTATCTACAAACATATTCTCCTATTCTTTTATGTTTTGTTGACCGTGCATCTCGATATAATCGTGTACAGAAAAACCAACTTGATGCACAACTTATTCTTAGTATAGTTTGTCAACCTCTACATGTTTCGGGCGTATCTTAGACCCATCATCAGGAGGTACAACCGTATGTATACAACAGTTGGTACTTATTATTCTTTTTAGATGATTGCCTGTTGTCCTGGTTGGATTGGATGCGATGCAACCAGGACAACAGGCACTCATCTAAAAAGAATAATAAGTACCAATTGTTATATACAAACAGTTGTACCTCCTGATGATGGGCCTAAGATACGCCCGAAACATGTACAGGTGGACGAAATGTACAGAAGATAAATTGTGCATCAAGTTGGTTTTTCTTTACACGATTATATTCTCCTGTATTCAGATTCAGAACAGTTTCTTGAAAAGCTCCAAGTATTGTGTCACAAGTAGGCAACATCTCGAAATCCGGCGGGCCACAAGTTTCTGTTCCTCCAACGAGTTCGCTAGCAAAATTCTTAGTACATACAGACGTCATATAAGCAGCATTTTAGTTCAAATTTTCACCCATACTTGGTAAGTCGGGAGACAATTCGTATGCCTGCATCAATCACATTTACAATTATTTTTAGAAAAGCCCACTGGCGTAAAATTTCTGATTCACAGCGATAAATTCTTGCTATTCAAAGGATTCGTTCCTCATTGTGGTAATAATGAGCGGAATTATCACGGTCGCGTGACCAGGCCAGCATGGCGAATCCATACAAAAATTTCATGTCTTTCAAACCGTATAGTGGATTTTAATTGGCGTCGTCTTGGTCTTTCACACGCCCCACTCTCGTAAATCTTAAAACCTAAAGCCAAATTTACGTAGCAGAGATGGTCCAAAGTATTCGCAACAGAAAAATAAATGCAGAACGAAATGCATGATGCGTGCTACATTATACGTCCAGTTCATAAAAGTGTATTACACCAAACAATACTGAAACGATCTATAGTTTTAGAGAACGGGTAATATAGCGTTGGTTAGAAGAGGATAACTCTTTCAATACTGGCGCGCAATGTACGAAATGAAAGATACCGCAGCTCTGTAAACTGAAACACACAAAAGGTCGAGTTGTGTATTGGATTACTTGCTACAGGTAAACACCGTCACCAAGTATCATCACACACGCGGTCGATTATCTTAACTTGAGAGTTAAATAGAATGCCGCAATAAAATAATAAAAATTATAATAGAAATGCTATACGACTTTTAAGTTTTTAATATTGTACTCTACAGTCTGCATGGGAATGAATTACTCGGATGTGTGACTCATACTGTGTAAAAAACAATGACCATGAGACACAGCAGCTAAATATAAGAAACAATACATCGACATAACATTATAACATCACTCTTGCGTGATGGAGAACAACAACCTTCCGAAACATCGTGTCAAGTACACCTCAGATGCTGAAGAACAGTCATTGCCACATAAATTGTTGAAATTAGCAATTCTACATTAATTTAAACTAGAATGGTTACTAATTTTATATGATAAAAAAGTTTTCTATAAGAGCGTGCTTCTTTGACGGCTCCATTAGTGTAAATTTTTCGAAAACCGCTAAAAAATTATTCGCAAGATCCCCGTATTATATGCCTCAAACTAAGCGACATATTCACATTTGAAACCAGGGACTTAATGATGATCTTGCATTGAACATCAACCATTTTAATCGCGGTAAATCATCGTATAGACTAGGCATTTACGTATTTCCTTTATGTATTTACTCATACCACCTACAGAAGCTCTGTACTTTGAAATCAAGTGTTACCTAACTACGTAGTACATGTTATATATATATATATATATATATATATATAACATAATATATACTAAAATAATTATACAACTATAATACACAATTATGTATTCAATATAACAATTTTTTCCTAAGGAACTGAGGTCCAACGCGAGCCATGGCATCCTCATTCTTGAGGATTCTAGATCACATACAACGACACATCACAGTCGGTAGGACTCCTCTGGGCAAGTGATCAGCTCGTCGCAGAGGCTACCTGACAACACAAAACACTCACAATGGACAAACATCCATGACCCCGGCGGGATTCGAACCCACAAGGTGATCATGCAAGCGGCCGCAAACCTACACCTTAGACCGCACGGCCACTGATGCCGTCATATATAACACGTGGATAAAAAATGGAGAAAACACTGAAGGAGTCTGTAGAGAGTTGACGGCCTCCTGCAAGGCACTGTCGCAGCATTAGCCTACAGGAACCGAGGAAAATCACTAAAAACCCCAGTCAAAATAGCTGGCCACAATAGCGGAAACTGAATTCAGAGTCCCTAGACTACGAATTAAGAGTATCAATCACTGGACCGCGACTTCCGGTTACAGTCCTCTTCCTAAACAAGGATGAAACGACTTCTGAAATGTACGTACGCATATCGTAACAACTCCGGCGCATTCGATCCCCATCGTTCAGGCATCGAAATGTCCGCAGAACTTAAGGGAAATGCGTACTGGTCATAAAATGTAATATTTAACGAGTTACACTCGAGATTCGCGCCAAAATGTGTGTAGGTAGTCATTTATTTCTACTGTTGTTGTGCGATTTCAAGCAAAAATTGAAGTGTCGATGAATTTAACAAGAGTCTATAAAGCAAAATGTCAAGAAATTCGTGTCAGCGGTCGTTGAGGTGTCACATGCTGCCACATACAGACATGGAGAAGTTAATGAGCACAGTTTCCTAACTTTTCACTGGAAACGTGGCTAAAACGTCGTCGATCCGCACTTCACTACAGTTGTGAACTGCGTGCATGGAATATTTACATCCACTGCTATACAAATTAATATCGGAACACAACACAACGTTCTTTTGTGTCACATGGCTTCATAATACAGAATATCTCGTTCGTTATTTCTTTCCAAGGTATAAAAATGATACTGAAATTAGCACAGTTCGTTGAAAACCATTCGATGTTACCAATACAAACTGCGTAACTACTACATTACTCCGTCTTTTATTACTTTACTGCGATGAATCAATCAATCAATAATGAAGATGGGAATAATAAATATTTGGTTTAATATCCAACGTATTATAGGTTTGGTTCACGCAGAGTCAATGAATTCAATGAAAGTGGAAATGATGTTTGTGTCACTTGCTCCGATTCCACCTTCCCTTAATAACAGGTTGCGTGACGAATGGCTGTCACTGGTTGCATGAATATAATTTGGAAGACTACAACGTGTCTAAAATCACGTCACCTAATTGGTATGTCTATTGATATTCCAAGATGTAATCACACAATGCGGAAGTGCATAATTTGTACCCTTCACCTCATTAATGTTAACAGGGTGATTAATGAAAGAGGACGCAATGGATGGAGACTGTAAGAAGTATGGGTAAATAAGAAACGCCTTCAAAATTTTGGTTCGAAAGTCTATATGTATGAGATATTTTTGAAGACCCAGCCACACAGAGGAAGATTACATTCAATTAAATCGTATGGTCAATGGCGAAGCGCTACGGACACGGCCCTTTGGGTCACACAAGAAGTGGGAAAGTTCCTGACTGGCTATGTAACTATTAGCTTCTCAAGAAGACTGCTACGGAACGAGTTTGCTCAAGCTATAACGTTTCGGACTTGCATTTCAATGGTACGGGATTCGAACCTCAGATAGGATACCGACCATCCTCAGATTTTTACGTGGCTTATCTCAGTCCTTACAAGAACATTCTGGGACAGTATATTTGATGTCCACCGCTTAATTTCCACATCCGTTCCAGGTCATTTTCACTGTCATCCCACTTAATCGATGCTGTAGTCTGAGTTACTGACAGCGTCGTTAAATAAACAAAAAAATAAACATGTAGGACTGCTCCATTGAGTTAATGACGTCTGGATCTGAATTCCATCCGGGGGTGCATTTAAGACAGAAGGAGGACATTTGCTAACATCCGTACTGAATAGACAAGAAGAAACGGAGTTGTTAAATTATTCCGGTTATACTGTAGGCCTAGAAACTCACGCACAAAGAATTTTAGGCAGTGAGTGGAATAACCAATGGGCGCGAAATAAAGACTCCGTTTCTTACCGCAAATCAACGAATCTTCAGGACCCCGGACATCAATGCATACTCTATTAATTTCACCATTTTCTTCCGATTTAAAAATGTTCTGGCAATGGCACAACAGGCTCAACACGATTAATACCGGTCATTGTTTATGTAATCTCAACCAACAAGATGCACGTTTTTAAAATTAAAACATTAATTTAAAAAGCTCATTATGTTGGTTAACATTACATAATTGTATCACAATGCACGGTACAAAAAACATAAAGGTCACTGTTAACTTGGACAACTGTACAGGCAAAACGAACTCGTAATGTTAGAGTGCAGCATAGCCGATGACATAAGCGTAATTCAGAGCCCTTGTAAGACTTACTTCAACAACTCACTCCTATCTACACACACCAGCACTTGCTAGTACATTATTTCATGCGATGTATTTAAGAAGCAGCTTCATGGTTTCCACTTCTGAAAGCATGATTTGTGCTTGTTGGGGTTACATAGGATTTAGTACTGATAATAAAATAGGGGTTCCAGCTGCCTACTCCGTAGAAGTATAGAACGGATGATATTATTACAACAGTCCACTCCTTTGTTACATGTGTCACGTTAATGCTCTTGCTCTGCAATACTTTGGCACTTAATATACGGTACGTATTACTATTATCAGGAACTGCGACTTAACCTGGGTCTTACTGTTCCCGCGCAACATCTCTCTCTTCTTATGTAAATCTTACGAACAAATACTCCCACCTGCATGTTTGAGAATAAAAACAACCTGATTATACTTACGGTGCCTGAAATAAATCGAAGAAACTTCAAAGGCTGCACTATTTGATGACGTATAACGGAAGATGCCAAACACAACTGACACTTCATTTTAAAATTATGTACCTTACTATACCTATATAAACACAACAGTCTTATGTGAAAATGCTAAAGCATGTCAATACAGAAGCTATAAGTGAAAATGCTTGAACATGACACCATAAGTGACAAGTGAAAATGCTTAAGCATGTCAGCATAACAGTAACAAGTGAAAATGCTTAAGCATGTCAATACAGAAGCTGTAAGAGAAAATGCTTGAACATGACACCATAAGTGACAAGTGAAAATGCTTAAGCATGTCAGCATACCAGCGGCAAGTCGAAATGATTGAAAATAAATACGTCAGCATAAGTGCCATAAGCAATAATTGAGAAATGACAGACGTTCGGAGATAGGCCTATCGGTTTTGGCACGAGAATGATTTGGAAATTTTCTAGCGGAAAAATGCCGTCGCCCACCATTACCTCTTCGTCCAGTTCCAAAAAAACAGGCAATATACGTGTAAAACATAACAATGAGGCGCGTTCGCGAAACCACTGCTGCCGTGGAAAAACAAAAAGTATTACATATTCTGAGTGTGTGTTTGTAGCCTAAGTTACCCAGCATGCAACACTCATGCGCCGTATTATATTGTCACCTGTGGTCTGTCCGGCTGTACCATATTTTTCCACATTATCTCATAAACAGCATGATTTTCGGGGGG
>Ga0131853_10003225_pt1 | contig 29275 bp, 19 predicted proteins | sample TergutLab28metaG_FD_92764 | JGI IMG/M metagenome (GOLD analysis project Ga0131853, IMG submission 92764) | Labiotermes labralis P1 segment gut microbial communities from Petit-Saut dam, French Guiana - Lab288 P1 (version 2) (version 2) | ecosystem: Host-associated > Arthropoda: Insects >... | reverse complement strand
TATCCTGGCCAGGATAGCAGCAGGTGACAGTATTGGTTCGACAAATACCTGATGCTGTATGTGCAGTTTTGAGCTCCTGATGATGGACGGAAAAACCGTCTGAAACACGTAGAGTGTCTTACAGAAATAAATAAATTGTGAAATGTTGCATCTTGTTGGTTGTACTCTGCGAACCAATATAACAATTTTTGCATGTTCTATTTTATATACGTGTGTGTGAAATCTTAACACTTAATCTGTTTTACTGTATTTGTCCAACAAATTCACAATATACGTTAACAGTTATATGATTCTTATAGCACTGCTACATGTTTTGTTGTTCATACATATCATCAGGGAGTTTCTTATTATGTACAATAAAGTTTTAAATTAAAAAAAGAAACATTTATACAGGTTGGTTGTTACTAAGAATTAAGAGATTAAAACAATTAAAAACATCATGACATATGTCAGGTTCTTAAAATGTTTGTTTAATCACTTACTTGGAATTTTATGTGGTTGGTGGCCATATGTACAACCAGCGGCATCTGGATTTGTATTTCTTTTGGTACCGGTCCTTGTTTGTAAAGCTACTTGTATGAAGGTTTATTCTGTTCCAATTTTAAGTTTGAACCTTATTCACGGGACTTGGATCCCTCTGGACATGGCAGTAACTTGGCTAATAACTTCGGTGGGGTTTACAAAGTAGTCAAGAGATAAAGGGAAGATTGGGTTTTTTTTTTTTCCTTTTTTTGTGTCTTTGCGCAACACAAGTAATAGATTTGAAAATATTTCTATTTTTGTTTATTTGCCTCCCTTCAACTTGTGTATGTGTGTGATTACCCACATTGTATGGAATGGCATACCAGAGAATTTTAACCAAGTATATGTGAACATTGTACCAGCCATTGTTATATTTCTAGCTGCTTTTATGTATTTTTTAATATTTTATGTGTAAAAATTGTGTTGGTAGTTTTTGTTCCTTTGTATTGATGTCTCCCTGAGAATGGTGATTTGTCTGTGAAAAATGTAGGAGTCTTGTGTTTATGTGTAACTTAGTAATTTTATTGTGTGCATATGTTGGTGTATATAAATACATTTGGGTATTGGTAATGCTTTTTAATGTCTGTTTTTATACGCTGTATTTCTAGAGTGATGCTATAAACTTCATGAGCAGGTTACCATATTTTGTATGTACTTTAAGTTGTCATCTAGCATACTGCAGGCTGGATGGTTGGGAGATTGAATCCTAGTAGGGGCGATAATTTCCAATCCTGTCCAGATTGGCCATTGGGCCAGTCTAAACAACTATACAATGGGTACCAGGTTTTTCCTGGGAGTAAAGCAGTTGGGATATGGCATTTACATCCCACCCCATCTAATGCTGAGTTGAAGGAAGGAGTAGAGCTGTATGTTCACTCCACATCTATGCCTTCGTGACAGGTTATGGGCTGAACTTAATGTTTATTAGTTATCATCTACTGGCACTTCACCATGGTGGGTCATCTTTTGACAAATCCTCATCCCTACTCTTCCTGTCCGTGCTCCCCTTGTACCTGTATTATGCTTTCACTGGCCGTATTCTGTATGACTGTCACCAGAATCTTCATGTTTTGCCTTTTTCATGCTCTGAAAGGAATCCTGTTATTGCTGTTGCATAATTTATATCCACATCATTTCAGGCTTAAATGACCAACTTTTCTCGTAATGTTTCTACTTTGACATTACAGTCGGTCTTTTTTTTGGATTTATTCCGGCAAAGAAACACCCAGCATGGGTTTATATGGAGTTAAAGTGTGTCTGTGTAACTGTTGGGTTTTAGAAGTGAGGCCATTGATGGTAGTATCTTTTGACCATAGCTAAGGGGAATATGCAGATTAGTTACTTTTCTGCAGTGAGTTTTATGATAATTGTGATAGATCCAGATATGTCTCCTTGGAATGGGCAGGTTTAAATATTTGTCTTGGCTGAACCCAGAATCTTAGGTTGATAAGACAGTGTGCTGTTAAGCAAAAGTAGATGGCTATGCAGGAATGCCTCTGAGAATGTGGCTGTGCTGAATTTTGTTACACAGGAACCATTTCCATCTCTGCCAAAATTTGTCTGTAGATTAGCCATTGTAGATATTAGCTTATCAGACAAGAGATGCAAGACACTACTGAGACTTATTATAACATTGGCACACACAAATTATATATTTTTATCCATTGGTAACACCACACATGTGAGTAATACAGATCACATAAATTTGAATGTAGTTGTAGCACTTGCTAAAAATATATTGTTTTTGTGCTAATGGTTACTGAGTGTTATTGCAGATTTTACATACATCCTAATCAGTCACTAGCTTACCTGTGAACAAAGCATATCCAGGTGTTTGTGTTTGAGTGACGTAGTACTCTATGACTTATGGTATATATCTGCATTGTCATAATTCTGTTGCGCTTTAGCATGTGTTTTGTCAACAAAGTTCACCTGAGAATACCTGTTACACACCATTAATATTTAGTTTCACTTCTCCCAAACTATCATGATATAGACTCGAATCATCCCATCTTTCCCACCTGTCCAGAAACCCAACGTAAAGAGCAGTTTCCAAATTTAGCTGATCATGAGTAAATGTGGCAACTTGGCATGAAAAGGGCCTAGGTGTAATAGTTTGAAATTTTGTTTGTATATTTTATCCTTTTGTAATTTCTTAATAATGGCTGAATACCGTAGGTTATCTGTACAGTGTTAAAGGAAACATAAGCTATCCCAGTACAGGCCTTAACAGGCTGTCAGAATTTCTGGGCAGTCAGCACATAAAGATGGCAAGGTTGTCAGACCTGCACACTGGCCACCTTTACCTGCCCTGGAGTTATTCCTGGTACTCATTGCTGTTAGTGGCTGGGCGGTAGGAAAAATTAAGTCAATAAAAAATCCAAATGACCCCATCAGGAATTGAACCTGTGACCCACTGGCTTGTGGCACAGTGCCAGAACTGGCTTCCCCACATTGTACCCATCAAGTGTCAGATGTTCTGTTTTCAAAAGGTCTGCCACGTGAAAGGAAAAGACCTCTTGGAAGACATGAGCATGGTTGGGAGATTGAAATTAGAATGAAATGTACTGTGCTGGAATGTGGTGATGTACAGGTGATGGAGAAGAACCTGCTGCCTTCACCAGCATAGTAGATGGGTGGCTGGTCTATCTTCATGGTTGAAGCAGCAGGTTTCTTTGAAATGTCAGTGAACCTCTACCATAGTATGCACATTCCCATTCCTCATACAGCAGTCTTCAAAGTTACCACTATGAGAATCACGTATCTCATTAATTATTGAAATGGATCTTAAAGAAACTGGATTAGATTATGTAGGCTGGATTTGTCTTGCTCAAGACAGTGGCCAGGTTCATGCTGTTATAAATTTGGGAATGGATGTTTGTTTTCCATAAAGTGGATGGATTCTTGACTAGTTGAAAACTTTAACTTCCTGAGGAAAGACGCTACTTCATTGAGTTTATGAATCCAGAATATTTTGTTTTAATGTTCTGGCTGTGAAATCGTCAGCAGTTGTATTTGATTGTATGTCAGTGACAGTACATTATGTTTAGGATGTATACCTAGAGTCCCACAGTTTTTTCAATTTCCTGTAACCCATCTGCCTAACATTGTGGTTTAGTACTTTTAAATGTTATGTTGCATTTCATTGTGGTCTAAGGCTGTTAAAGGTATGTTGGTATTGCAATATTTGCTTGACAGAACCTATGCCTGGAGTACCACTGCATCCACTGTCACAGGCTCCTCAGGCCATTTTGCAAAGAAAAGGGCCTCCAGAAAGAACACCAGCACAACATCAGGCTGTTCCTTATGGAGCTTGGTGGTCTGTACCACCACCTCCACTACCACCTGCAGTGCAAGGTCCCCGCGGCAAACCACAGCACTTAGTTAGACCTGCGGGACCCGCACCTGGAAGTTCGGTGGCTCCTGGTGCTGTAGGGACAAGTGGACGGACTCCTGCACCAAGTCAAGCCCCCATTAGTTCACCTGCACCAGGTAGTAAGAATAAGGGAATTAATGGATAACTTAAAAACGTTTGTTCTTCCAAATGTTTCAACCTCTAGTTGTGTTATTAGTATTTTTTTTTTTTTTTGTCGTTGGAACTTTGAATTCTCAAACATTCTTGTCAGATGTGTGTAAAGCATTGCTGATATGCCTAAGATTATTTATCCTTATAGCCCACTGACCTGTTGAAAATACTTAATGTTTCTACCTTCATTTTGATTTAACTGATTTAGAACTTCCACTGTTACTGCTGCTCATTTCTTAATGATATTTTCAATTCTGTCTTCTGTTATGCATTCTGATTCACGGGACCGTTTTTCTAGTTTGTCTCACACATTTTCTCCATTTTCTTGGAGTCTTTGCTCTCCAAAAACTGTTGTGGCCTCTCCCATCATCTCTTCACTTTAAGGAGCCATTCTTTTTCTAATTGTAATCTTAAGGCTTTAATGACTGATGTTCATTGCATGAAGTTGGCTGTCAGGTTTAATCCATGTGGGGGAATTAAGATTCCCAACTAATATTTCATCTAGTACTGTAGTTGCCATGTTAGGGTGAATGAATCTAAGTGGTGCCAGGGAACCCTTACATGGACCTGGCAGGGATTGGTGTGTGAGAGGGCAACCAGTCAGACCATATTCCTTCCACACACATGCACTTCACACTATCAGATCTATGTAAGAGCCCTCATCCCCACATCTTTAAGGTGGTGACTATAGCACTTGCCAAAACAGGAGCAAATCTTCATTCCTGTATGCAGGCCAATCTGAAAAGCGGATCAAATTTGTCATTTTTTTGTACTGTTCAGGCACTAGTAATTTTGACTCCTGTGCTTCACATAATCATGACAACAGTTTTACACATTGCCATCTTTCCATTTAAGAACCCGGTTTTGGATATATTGGCAGCATAACTGACATAACTAAATTCATTGTGTTGGCATGAGACTAGTTTCATTTTTAATTGCTCCGGACAGTACTGCTAACGGTAAGATCTACACAGATTTATTTTTTTTTCATTGTTACACCATGCATGTTGTTGAGTTACTCAATTAGTACACCAACTAATGCACTTACATAAAAGTTACACATTAAAACACTAAAACTGCTCCGACTTGTTTCTGTCCTAAGACCATCATCAAGGAGCTATATTTTCCTTGCTAAAATCACGTTAAAAATAGTCACTGATTAACTTCGTTGTACTAATAGGGTGTTGTGGCAGCATGCCGTGTTATGTAAGGTTATGTTGCTGCTATGGATGTGTATTCTGTGCTTCGCTGCGTATCACACGTGATGCTGCCACAACACCCTATTAGTACAACGAAGTTAATCAGTGACTATTTTTAACGTGACTTTAGCAAGGAAAATATAGCTCCTTGATGATGGTCTTAGGACAGAAACAAGTCGGAGCAGTTTTAGTGTTTTAATGTGTAACCTTTTATATAAGTGCATTAGTTGGTGTATTAATTGAGTAATTCTACACAGAGGACCTTACTGGATTGACAGACAAAACAAAAATACCTTGACCTTACCAGCTCATACAGAATAGTTCCATCTGCCAGCTGTACTAAGTTTTGCACTGGCAACAAGTTCAGAAGCCAATGTGTTTTGTACTTTTCCCAGTTTTTAGTAGATATTAATTGTGTTAATGATGCTGACAACAGCAGAGGCTGAACTGTGTTTCATTTTCTGTAGTAAGAAAGTAGCATTTATGGGTTCTGCCAAGAGGCCCTTGGTCATTCTAAATTGACCTTATGTTGTTTTTTATTGTGAAGCATGTTATATTGTTAACTGATTAATTTGTAGACTCTGTAAAGATAACTGCAGATGCTGATTTTGCAGCTACTTCAAAAGGATTAGCACTGCAGATCCCAAAGCGCAAAGGGTGTGGGACCGAAGGAAGAAGAACAATGGTGGAAACAAATTATTTATCGTTGGATTTGTCAAAACTTAGAAACAGCATTGCTTACCATTATGATGTAGAATTTCAACCAGCACTACCAAAGAGACTTCTGAAGTATGTATATTTTCTTTCTTAGGTGTTGATTTTTTCTTGTAAGAAGGAATAGAAAGTATGTGATTAGTATAAAAATAGAACTTATCCTAACACAACAGATCTCAAAATGCTATTAGTTTTTGTTACAAGAATTCATTCTGATGTGCATTTTTACATATCGTACCTATTCGAATGCAAGATTAGGTTTTCCCCTTAAATTTGGCACTTAAGTATGTGAGATCATCTTCACATCTGAAGCACCAAACTGCAACATGCTAAACCAGATCGCTTGGGTCCAGACCATGAGTTGCCAAATCAAGGCCTACATTGCCAAATTGTCATGTGGGATCTTTGCTGTTCCAAGACATTGCGCAGCGTAGAGTGATAATTCATTACCAACGTTTTGGAACAACCTATCAGTCGCATCTTGAAGGGTCAAGAGAGAAAAGAGCATGGCTGTACTTCACTGACACATTCTTCTTTTTAGGAATTTTGTACATCTAATTTCTTAAAGAAGCACAATGTTTCAGAAGCCAGCTCTGTTTCTCTTTTCTGGCAAAGAAGCATGTAACCGGGTGGACCCCTTAGATTGAGCTATTCTCAATCACTGGGTGCCATAGAAACAGTAACTTGTTAAGATGTGTACCTCAGAACAGATCTAGTCCATGGGTAAAGTAAAGTGATCCCGTTACAGGCCTGGTGTGGCCCATAGGGTGGGTAGAGGTATAGCTCTACTCTTCCATGACCACGGCACTAGAAGGGGGTGAGTGGTAGCAGCACGCCCCGGCCGCACTTTACCCCCGGGAAAGACCCGGTACCCATTTTACAGGAGGCTTGGTGGGCCCCAGGGACTGTCTGGACAGGCGGAAAATCTCGTCCCCACCGGGATTAGATCCTGGACTGTCCAGCCCATAGTCGGTCGCTATACCGACTGAGCTACCCGGCCCACCTAGTCCTTGGGTAGTAATGGGAAAAATGGCTGTTGTAAAATTGAAAACTAAGTACAAGGCTCAAAAATAAAACCAAAAACAATCCACAAATTAGAAATCATAATAAGAGCCATGAGCTTGGACTGATTGGACCACAGGCACGACACATACATCCAGAACATATGTATGTAAATCTTAACACCACTAAATAAGTTCATAAACCAAGAAATATAAGTGTAGTATTTAGTCAGTGTGGATCATAGGGGCATGGCAGTGCATCTCACCAGAAGTGACGAGGGTTTTAAGAAGTGCTGTATATCTGGTGCAGTGGCTGGGACTAATGATGATATGTTTGGCATGTTTTATGTATTAAGTGTATGAAATTAATACTAAAATTTTTTTTGTAGCAAACATTTTATTGCTGGGGAGTCGAATAGATTTGGATAAATACATTTTCCCTTGGGAGATGTGTTTTTTTGGGGGGCAGAGTCATCATAGATTATAATTGTCTTGTATTGGGGTGAATACGGTATTTCAGTGACTTGTGATTGAAGACTAATTGTACTTCACTGCATTGTTTCTTTATTTCGCTTCACTTCTTCTGGCTTTTCTGTAATGTTGTTCCAAAAGCATATTCTGTGTTAAAATTTTATTTAAATATGGCCTATGTGCCTGGAATGATCTTCTGTGTCAGTAAGTGCATCTGGTATGTTGGACACTGTCCATCAACTTGAATTCTATAAAACTCAGCATTTCAGAAACTATTTCTGCGTCCAACTGGGATAAAGGTTCCTGCTCAATCATGCCTTGTTAACTGTTCGCACAGTTTCATGTGCATGTTGCATGAGATGTTTAAATCTCTTACTCCATGTTGTTTGGACATATGTGGCTGCAGCACAATGGAGCACCTGCACATTTTATCCTCATTATATACAACATTTTGAACAAATATTTTGTGGGCCGCTTGTCGGGCTGTCATTTACCAACAACACTGTTAAGCCACAAATATTTCAGCACGTGTAACATGGAATGTATTGGTACATCAGGGTGTGTTTGGAATGCAACAGCGCATGTACCGATCTACATGATGTACAGTAACTCTTGGCAAATGGTGATGTGAGGGAGAGGTGCCGATTTCGGGGCCACCCAGGAGTTTTTCTTTCTTCCGTCCTTTCTTTACACACACACACACACACACGTACATGTGTGTGTGTGCACATGCACATGCAAACGCACGTGTGCATGCAGTTCACAGCAGAGGATGCAGTGCTGTCTGGGTCCAAAATATGAGGGTGAATAGAGACTGCATGTGTATGTTTATTGTAGATATGTTGATAGCTTACTTTATGTAAGTTACTCAAAACATTTCTTACATGCAAGTATCAGCATACCATTTCTCCATACTCATAAGTGTATCTGTTGCTGACACTAAGTAATTATAGTAATTGACAGTGTTGTTAAAAAACACTCTTAAAAACCCTGTATATGGATATTAGTCACTGAGGATTGAGGATAGGATTCATGTGTGTGATAGCAGAGAGGCAGCATGTATTCAGCAACCTTCAAGGTGCTATGTACATGTGCCAAATTAGTTCTCTGTGCATTTAGTTGGAATTAAAAAGAAGTGACTGAATTTTCTTTGAATAAATTTAGTGGATGTGATGTATCTGGGATCAGTAGATCAATATGAAGAGCAGTTCCAGTTTATCTTAGATTTGATCAATTCAGGCTTGCCTTATGACAGAGTTGTGTGCAGTATATATATATGTGTGTGTGTGTACACACACACACACACCTCTTTCCAAACTTACCCTACTGCAATGTGTGATATTACTTCTTATGAGATTAGTTATGCCCAGTACTGTATAATTTTATGTTCTGATGAGTATCTGTGTTTATACATGTCACTTGATGCTGAGTTTGTATAGTTTTGCTAGAAGTATTTTTCCAATCGTAACTTTAATGCATCTGTATTGTACACACAATGTTGTAGACGTGCTATGGAGGAATTCAGGCTGAAGCATTTTCCCACTCGATACCCAGCTTTTGATGGGAGGAGAAACTTGTACAGCTCTCAGAAACTGCCAGAGGTAAGTTTGCTTTAATTTAACACGCTGTAGCCGTTGTTACTGCAGCTGATGTTGTGCTGTCTGTTGTTCCCTTGCTTAATGTTGCCTTTACTTTCTTTCATCTTAGAAGTAGGGTACTTGGTTGTGTGTGCATGGGTGTGCACACATGCATGCTTGATTTTAAGTTGGCTTAAGTAGCTAGTGAATAGCTAACCATAAAATGGTGTAGTATTGTTGTAGTTTGTGGCTGTGTATTGTACAGTGTGTAACAAGTTGTGAAACCCATGTTCAGATGTCCTGATGGCTGTAAATGAGAGCAGTTCAATGGGATTTATAAAAAAATTTTTACTGTGACTGTACTGGCACAGAGCGTTATGTTCTGTGACTGTACCGGCACAAAGTGTTATGTTACTGTGACTACTGGCACAGAGCGTTATGTTACTGTGACTACTGGCACAAAGCGTTTTGTTACTGTGACTGTACCGGCACATAGTGTTGTGTTACCGTGACTGTACCGGCACAGAGCATTTTGTTACTGTGACTACCAGCACAGAGCATTATGTTACTGTGACTGTACCAGAACAGAGCGTTATGTTACTGTGACTGTACCGGCACAGAGCGTTACCAAGGAACTGACTTGTGAATTTCATATCCATATGGGGATTTGATGAGCAACATTTCCAGTTTCATCAAGGTGGGGGCTACAATGCATGTAGCAAATTTGAAACAGCAAATGTTGCTCACATTCTTATGTGTATTGGACCGTGCATCATCTTGATATTTGAATAAAGGTAGACCAACTGGATGACACTTGCTTTATTATGTCAATTTACTGCTCAACATGTTTCAGATGTTAATACATCCATCTTCAGGAGCTAGCGACTATTTGTTGCGTTGTTGTGTAGGCTGACTTGCAGCGTGCTGGTGTTATGTAGCGGGATTGTCTGTTGGTAATGTGGTATCCGAGTGCAGTGTAGGCTGAACCACTACTAGTGGTTCAGCCTACACTCGGATACGACATTACCAACAGACAATCCCGCTACATAACACCAGCATGCCGCAAGTCAGCCTACACAACGCAACAAATAGTCGCTAGCTCCTGAAGATGGATGTATTAACATCTGAAACATGTTGAGCAGTAAATCGACATAATAAAGCAAGTGTCATCTAGTTGGTCTACCTTTATTCAAATAAGTTGCTCACATTCTTTGTTTGTCTCATTATTTTTCAAAATGTATGAAAAACTGTGCACACTTCAGAAGAATTAAAACAAGGCCTTCTTCTGCACATTTGAAGCATCACTGAAGACACTCTACAGTGGATTGATGAAACATGAGGAGGATAGTGTGTGCATGTATTACTGAGAGTTGTGGATGCTACCAGCACGTAATGCAATGTTTTGTTCGTTTTCTGATGTTAATGTACCTGTTTTGATAAGTGGAACACATTTCATGATGTGGGTTGTGTGTATTCCCAAACACTCAGTTTGTCACTTGATAGTATGGTATGATCGCGTAGAATAGAATAGAAGACAATAATGATTCATTTCAAGCCCTTTCGGTCCCGTTACACCTGGGCCTTTAGACAGGCCCATTGTGCCCCATACCCTGATGCCAAGTCATGGGAGTCCTGTTACTTTACTGAAGTTCCAGACTGGCCTCAAACTTAGACTCCTAACATCGTCTGGGTCCAAGAAAAAGTCTGTCAAAGTCCTTGGTAAACGAGCCCCCCCCCCCTCCAGGTTCCCCATCGGGGCCCCTATGAAGAGAGTTGCCTATTCCCAGAGTCTTCTTTTACATATCTCTTGGATTCCCCAATAAACAAGGTCTCCTGATAAAATCTCACCTTTCTCTCAAATTCCTTGCCAAAGGAGCATACTCTGCACAGTTCCCGAGCAGGGCCACTATGGAGAAAGATACCCATTTCCAGAACCTTTCTTAACGTATCCTTCAGAGTCCCCAGTAAAGGAGCCCTCCCCCCAGGTTCTCCTTGCAGAGCTCTCATAGAGGTACTCCATTTCCAGAGCCCTTCTTCATCTGTTTCTCAAAGTTCTCAGTAAGTGAGCCTGCCTGCAGGTTCCCCCATGCAGAGATGCCCGTTTCCATAGCATTCTTTTATGCACCTTCCGGAGTCTCCAATAAATAAGGTCTGATAAAACAAAATCTCACCTTTCTCTCAAAGCCCCTGGTAAAGGAGCCGCCTTCCATGTTCCCCCAGTGGAGCCCCTATGGAGAGAGGTGCCCCATTTCCAGAGCCAATCGTTTATTTATTCATTCATTCATTCATTCATTCATATTAGAACCCCCAGTTAAGAGCTCTCCCATGAAGGAGGGGGGAAAACATGTGGTCATCATCACAGAGCCCCATGTGAGTAGAGGACCTATGTACAATGGGGTGTGGTCTGGTTCCCCAGGGGGATCGTTTACAACCCTGCTGTTTCTACTCCAGTGCCATGCAGCCTTTAGCATGATACCTTTCACCTTGGCTTGGGTAGACCAGAGCCCCATTAGCCAGTGTGTGTTGTAGTAACCCTCTACAGGGCATCACCTCCACACCTGTTGCTGCTTCTCACGTGACCCAGGGTACAGATCTCCACATAACCATGAGGTATGGACGAGGGGTTGGATTTGTGGGAGGCAGTATGATTGCATACCAGCACGGTTGTTATGCATGTGTGCAGCGGAACAGTTGTGTTTAATGTGGTTAGTGCCGCAGCATTTAGGACCTGAGAGTATGGTATGATTACATACTGGCAATAGTTTCTGTGCTTATGTGCAGCTGAACTTTTGTGTTCAGTCTTTTGAGTGCTGAGAAGTTTGGAACCTCATAGTAGAGTATGATTGCATAGTCAGTGTTTTTGTGTATTTGTGCCGCCAAACAGTTGTATGGAGTCTGTCTAGGGTTGCAAAATATTTTTGTGGGAGGTTGGCTGTTAGTTTTCTGTTCATTTTTCGTTATTTTTCTTCTGTGTACTTTTGCCATTGTGCCTTGAATATTTGTAAAGACACTCAGTTCTATAAGTGGAAAGAATCACCTTTGTTCATTGCCTGAGTAGTGCTCCTCGGTATAAGATAATATTTCTTGACCATCTTCATGTTAAGGTGTCCTTAGTGCATGTCTGCCAAGTACATTTTACTTTAACAAGAACTTGTAGTAGAAGGAATGTCATGTCTTCTTGCAAAACTGCCATTTTTAGCCTTGACCAGGACCTGAGGTTATTAATGAAATAAATATTAATTTCATATTGTTTGGTGAAGTCAAAGGCAAAGATAGTATGTACCTTACTTATGCACTTTGTTTTGAAGCTGTATGGGGTAATGAATGTATAATGCCAGACATTCTTAACCTGGTCACTAGGCGGAAAGCTCTGGCCACATTACCACCAGGGAAAGAGACATGGAGAATGCTTTGGAGATGGAGTATTCTGCTAACTTTGTATCATATTTAGAAGGAGCATTCAAAAATTAGGTTTATGTACTTTATTTATAACAAGCCACCAACTGAGAGTGGTAAGTAGAAATTTTTTGGATTATTGACCACCATGTTCAGTCAGCAACCTCAAGCAAGTACAAAAACTGAACATGAGTGAAAATAATTATACTTAACTACTATTGTGTCTTGGTAATGTTACTTTTAGGACATCTGTTATGTAGCAGAATTTCAGGAATAACATAGTGAAGAAATGATCCAGTTCTGTCTTAATGTTATGTTGTTTGTTACAAATAATCCAGTTGTAGACTTGTATTATGGTGCTTATTACAAATGAAAATTAATAAACATATAACTTATTTATGCATAGTGTAAGAAACTAGAACATGCTATACCATATCCTGACAGGCTACCACAGTACACTCCACTCTGAACCAACAGCTATATATGTACAGTACACAGCAACTACAAGATGGTAGTATGCCATTTCATGTGGTAATACAGTATGCCAATTCTCAACAAACAGTTGGCTGCCTGTCAATGATCATAGAAGAATTAAATAATTAATAATTTTTAAATAGACTGAAAAAATCATGAAGTTTCTAATATTACTTTAATAATGATTAGTAGTAGTGGTGGTGGTAGTAGTAGTAGGAGGAGGAGAGCAGCAGCAGCAGCTATTATTGGCACAAGGATATGTAAACATTCATCTTAAAGAGGCCTGATGACAAGCCTGAAAGATATAGCCAGATTAATGGTAATGTGCATAAGCCTTCACTGCCAGGTATGGTACACGTAACTATTGACAATGATCTGTGTCATTCTGGAGGTAGGTATTGAAGTGTTTCTTTCTTTTTTTTTTTTTCAGCTATCAGATACTGTTAATGTCAATGATGATGAATCTCAGCAAATTAAAGAGTTTAAAGTTACTGTGAAGTATGCAACCCAAATTAATATGGAGTCCCTTGTGCAATACATGGAGGCAGGAAGTTCAGTGGTTCCACCTCAGAATGCAATTCAGGCCCTGGATGTTGTGCTGCGTAGTGCACGTATGTCATGCGGGTAAGGAATTTGAGTTTTATCCGTCTGTACTTATTGTCAGTGTGAACGTAACACTGAGAATGTTTGAATTACACTTCAGTAAATCTTCCATGATGTTCCTGTTTTTACTGATGAGAAAAGCCTGACTACGTGAAACAAATTTTACTTAAGCATAATGTATTCAGGCATATGACTGCATCATGCTGCCTCTGTTCATGCTTGTGAATGCTCATGTTTTCAGTGTTGAACAAACTGACCAATTCTCATAAAATTTAGTATGAATGTTGTGTTATTGGTGGCTTGTTTTGCTTGATTTTCTGATCAGTAGTAACATCATCCCAGGTGTTAAACTTACAAGGTGTGGTGACGTCATTTAATGTGGGGCTGTGAAATGTTGACAGGTAACACATCTTTGTGAAATGTGCAGATAATTGTGTGCAGACTACGTAACAAAATGGCAGCTGCATACAGTTTGTGCTGAACTTTCTGGCCTTGGTTGCTAATAAAGAGTGGAGCTACACATGTGTGTTCAGAAGTGGATCATAAATGCAGTGAAACTCTGTTGTTAAATTGTTGTTCGTAGTAGTAAGTTCGTTGTAATGACAGTTCATAACACTGCACCATCAACTTCTGTATGTTGTGTAGCTGCGTTATTTGTAATTGCAAACAAGTTAACTGTTTATGATGTCATGCTTCCGCTGTGAAATAGCTGAGAACTGTGCTCTTCTGGGTTATTACACAGCTTCCCAGTTCTGTTCTACAGTAGGACCTCCTACCGGATTCCCTACCACCATCTCTTGTCCTTTTGTATCTTTCACTTCCATTTCTACTGTTTTTTTTCTTCTCCCCGTACCTTTGTTTATTATCTGCCAGTTTCTTCTCCTTTCTCTTCTTTTACCCCATTTTCAATGTTTCGTTTTCAGCCCTTCCTGTACTACTCAGACACTTCTCCTCCTGTCCCTTTTCACCTTAGTTTACAACTGAGAGACTACATCCCCCCTCTGTATCACAGTGTTACTGAACTGTTCACTGTTCACAGTGTTACTGAACTGTTCACTGTTCTCATCTCATTCCTCCCTAAGTTTTCCCCTATCCTTCAGTCCCCATTATTTTCCTTGGTCGCCTGGCCCTGAATGAGGTAATTTTACCATGGTGTAGCACTGGACTATGACATTTACTCCCTCCTCTTTTTGGTTCATTTTGCTTCTTACTTCCATTTGTTGTACTGATTTTACTCATTTGTTCCTTGTTCTAGTCTTTTATCTACTTCCTGTCTCACAGGTCACTGCCCTTTATTCCACAATTGAGTCTGGTGTATCCCAGCTCTGCATGTGGTATTTTTACCATGCCATAGCGCTGGGCTACAAATTCCCCCCTCCTGTTTTGTTTTAGATTATCCATTTATTAATCATATACATTTGTTCCTTCCTCCCACTTTGCTCATGTGAGTGTTCTCCTGTGTCTCACTATAAGTCCAGGTAGATTTCTCCTATCACTGAGCGTTACTCTCTTGCTGCACCAACTACCACACTCCCCTCCATCCAACCAATGGCAACAAATCTGTTGGCTGACAGCATACTACTGAGATTTTTCACCCGTTCACGTTCTTCCCTATATATATATATAAACTCCGTATTGGGGCCACAGGCTCTCTTTTAAATTCTTGAACCCTGAGGATGGGACCAATAGGTTGTCGCAAAACAGTGGTAAGAAATTACTGTTACTCGCTGTGTAATAATCCAGAATAGTTTCGTTCCCGATTTTACTATTCCATTATCACTAGACGTGTGAGAGTTCTTTTTGTCAGTAACTCTGTTTGGAGCAGTCCAGCCACCTCATGCTGGCATGCTTACGTAGGTAACAAGTTGGTCAGTGTCTGCACAGCATATTCCTTCTGGTATCTTCATTGTGGTGTTGCCTGTGGGTTATAAATGTGTGAATAATTTCAAGAATAACACTGCACATGGTGGGTGATTTCTTTTGTGTATGTTGGCAAGGGATTTAAAATCTATCCCTGCACCATAGCAGTGGAATTCCTGTACTTATATTGTAACTGTATCATAAATGTAAAAGGTCTTTGAGGTGCCAGGTTACCTGGGCAACTAAATTTTATATGGTTGGCACCGTATATTAGTGGGTCCTCAGAATGGAATTTGTGTCATGTCACCTGTCAAGCATCTTGAATTTTGAGGTTGGCTTTTAGATTGTGTATGCTGGTATAAAATATCTCTTATTTTTGTGTAATTTTAACCAAAAATAGAACATGTTGTAGAATTTTTATAAAAACCCCCAGTATAAAATCCCACTGAAATTGATCTGTTGTAAGTAGTGTTGTTCCATGCAGATAGGCCGACAAATTGTTGGAAGTCGAGGATAACGATGGGGATTTGTGTGGCATAGGCAGCTGCTGCCACAGACATTAGAATGTGCCCCAGATGAGCTGAGAAGTAAAGTACAACCATTTCTAGGAATGGGTTTGCTGCTACCAATTTGGCTTGGTTCCCAACAGTTTTTATATATTTGTCTTCATTTTTTCTACACAGATACATTAAAATATGCCATGACTGCTCCTACACCTTTTCAAATTTCATTTTCCCATTGAACACTCTTAAATAACCTGTGCAGCTAAGGAAGTGTCGTTACCTAATCTAAGAAATAATGAAAACTGAAACTGTGTTCTTTAGTAGATGCTGACTTATCATTTTGGAGTGTGAGCCTGTGTTGCATTTATGGTGGACAAAGTGGCACTGTGACAGACTTCCTCCAAGTATGAGTTATCAACTGACAGCATTCTTTAATCACCCTTCATTACCTATGAGGTGTTGAAGGCCCTTGAGCAGACAGAACATTTTTCTGTCTTGGTCCCAAGTTGGGTTTTTGACCCTGAATTTAATTTGATAATGTGAATTTAAAGCATGATTTGTGCATGATACATTACTTTATTTTTATGACTGAAGGGATAACAAAGTCTGATATTGTGTTAGATTTGTGCAAGTTGGGCGCTCATTTTTTTCACCTCCAAGAGGCCGAGTTGTGGACCTTGGTGGTGGGTTGGAAATGTGGTACGGAGTCTTCCAGAGTGCCATTTTGGGGTGGAAGCCATTTTTGAACATTGATGGTAAGTGGTTGAACATACTGTATAAGAACTGATAACTTTTTAAAAAAAAAGTATAACTTTTGTATACTTTTCTTCTCATGCCTTTTACAGTGTGAATCCTCTTGACACTCATATTATACAGAGGTCCTTGTTAGCTACAATTTACATATTTTTGGCTTTTAACCCTTAGCCGCCGAATGACATATATATATGTCGTGCAGTGAGCCCTTTAAATAGCCGAACAGTCACTGAAGTGGCTGGGGGGGGGGATTTAATTCCAGCGTCAAATATTTAATTCCAGCATCAAAGGGTTAATAGATGCTCAGTGCTCTAGCATCTTGCCTATGTTCCTATTGTTCTAACTTCCAAGTGTTAAGCATTGTAACTGCAGATATTGTGATGTAGGAAACTTATAGTTTACTCTTTTGAATTATCATGTGTGCGTTTCCTACAAATGGATCATAGATGCAGTATACTGACATGAATTTTGATGTCCTTGGAGTAGGATGCTGGCCACCATTTGTTATACTGTGCACATGATTTGTCACTTCACTATTACTCCTGGAAGCTAAATTATTATAATATTGACAATAATGATAATGGAGACTATTCCATATTAATTACTTATTGGACGTTTATAATTAGTTTCATTGTGCTAAGAAACCAACAGAGGACCACAGGAAAAATGTTGCCCCATTCATAGCTTATAATATTATAGTGAAGAAGGTGCAGTAACTTAGAACAGTGTAATTATAAGGTAGGTGGCGGCTTGGAATATACTGTGTGATGCAGCGTCATCTTACAGTATGTGACAGGTTCTTAGGCCACATTGTCAGTGGAAAAATTTGTGGTCATATGCTAGCAGATATTGTGGACTTTCAAATGATACTGCTTTTGAGGAAACAGTGTCTGCAGATCAGGGTCATGATAGTGTTGTATGCTTAGCAGACATGACACTTCAGTGGATAAAGGAGAACACTCAGACAGTGTCATTGGGACAGTTGAAATTCAAGATGTTATAGGAACATGTGAAACTGGTTATCAGTCTACACAGTCTTAACGAAATAAGAGTAATTATGACACATTTCCTTTGATATCTGTTACAGTGACAAAGAGTAAATGCTGTATGAAACGTTGCCTGATTAGTGATCGAAGTGACTGGACAAAAACCCACCCAACCAGTACTAAACTGTCAAAACAAAATGAAACCAGGCACTAATAGAATTGGAAAGCTTGAGTACAAGGCTTCAGTCATTATCACCCAGATAGTTACACCTAAATATAAATACAGACAGCTGATGGCCATGATTAATTGTAAGGGCAACAAACAAGCATGGTTGCAGTTTCAAAATCAAGCCTCTCCCTGACATGATGAATGCTGCTTTTCAGCAATTTTGAAATTTTTTTTGGAAATAACTGTCTTGAAATGAGATGATTGTCCTGTGGTCATAACAGCTCAGATGGTACGTTTGTGGGAAACCAGAAATGTCTGGTTGTAAACTATGGTCTGTTTGTGGTACATGTGGGCACTGCATCATGTACAAGTGTGGTAGGTATGGCCACATTGACTACATGGCTCTTATACAGGCAGTTATATGGAACGGGTACACTGGACCTTCTGGAGTTCGAGTGTACTGCATGTGAGCCTTGTCTCAAACTCTACACTAACTGAAAGCAGGCAGGATGACCTTTTGCCATTGGGAGCTAGGCGCATCAGAGTAATGCCTGGTGTTAGATTTGATGACACATTATAATGAAATGAAAGGAACAAAGAAGATACAGTCATGATTGGTGTAAAGAAAAACAAGGAACTTTCTGCACTAAATATAATATGACCAGGTGCATTTAGTGCTTCACTTTTTTTTAACTTTATGCATCCCATTGTGTTTTAGATATAAATAAAAAGTGAACTGACAACAATCAAAACACAACTTTATAAAATAATCACTCAATCAGCTGATTGAGTTATTATTATATAAAATGGTGTTTTGTTGGCTGTCAGTTTGCTTTTTTTTACTGTACTCTGTTTCACAGGTTCAGTTTTGTTAATAACATGGTGAATGAAACAGTTTTATACATTATGTGTATGGTCTTAGAGACTGTACTTGTAACAGTTGAAACACCGATGCAGGAGCCCAGTGTTCTGTTTTGAGGACGACCAATATCTAGCAAACGAGATGTTACATGTAGCCTCCCCTTATGTATATTTAATAAAAAGAACAGATATCTACATCACAAAATAATTTGGGCTTTAATGGGTTAAAAAATTTTTTTGGGTGTGACTTTACTCCGGTCATTGGAAACAAACTCTTCCCTCAGTTTTTCACAGTTTCGTGTGAAAGACGTGTTTTATTTTTGTGTTGTGATCAGGTTCCGGTATTTCAGTTTGGTAGCATCATATTGTTTTTCTGAATGCAATTTTATGTAATGAATATTAATTCATAGAAAAATGTTTAAGTACTTTTTTCAGATTTGACAATACATAATATATAAAAAATATGTGGCTTGGAATTCTTCATATGGTATTTCCAGTGCAAACATTTGCTATCATAAATTGCTGTCAGCAAACCTGTATGACATATACCACTGCTGTGTGTACAGTAAAAAACTCCTGACAGTGGACAGAGGAACTGTCTGAAACATGTAGAGTTTTATTCCAAAAATAAATTTGAGAAGTTAGTGCGACTAGTTGGTTCTGTTATATGAATTTATCGTGATGCACGGTCACCCGAACGTCAAAATGTTGCAGGAAATTTATGGACCAGAAGTAATGAGCAGACTGACTATATTCAGATGGTAGAAGTGTTATAAAGAAGGAAGAGAAAGGTGTTTGACAATGCTTGAAGCATGGGACCAACACTGCTATTACAGGTGATAGTATCAAGAAAAGGAATTTATCCTGCAGGACAGGATATTGTTACAGGAATTGTCTGTCAGCTTAAATGTTGCCTTGGAAAGGTTACAGCACATGGCATAAGTCTAATTATGTCTGAAGTGTGGTCAAGTTGGGTACCATGTCTCTTCAGTGATGACCAGAAGTGTAGGCACATGGAAGTTTTCGAGTGAAATGTGACAGTTTTGAGCAGAATGCATCTTTCTTGTCATCGCAAATCATGTGTGCTGAATCTTGGATCAGATAATATGACCTACGTTCAAAACAGTAGAAAAGTGTTTGGAAACACAAAGACTTGCCTCTACAAGTGAAGTTGAACAGTGCTGCCATCTGGAAAAGGGATGCTGACATATTTTTTGACACAAAAGACATTTTTCTTCAGCACAGGATGCCTCAGAAGCACCAGAATATAATTTTAAAAAAAATTATTTTTTGACAAGATGATGGTTTTTGCATCATAACAGTTCATTGTCACATACTGTACAACTGGTAGTGTTAGTGATAGCTGACATTTGTGGCAGAACTGTGGAGCCTTTGTCCCCTGTGGTTTCTGGGTATTCCCATTGCTTAAATGTGAGCTTCAAAGGGCAAAAAATTTGACCCTAGCATCAAGGTGCTGCAACCACCACCACAACCCTGTGCAGTGTGTCAGATTAACGGGCATCTGCGCATGTTGAGAAGTGGGTGGAGCATTAAAAAAACAAAACAGAAACAAAAGAATATGGCTTTTGAAATGGATTACTTTGAACAGAAAACTGTACCAAAGGCACAAATACCGAATATTGTGAACTTCATGTTTTTTGTACCTTACATCGAGCACATCCTTCCACCTGCTAGACTGCTTACATAAACGCATGGAAAACATACCATAAAAAACTGCATGTACGCATGGTCTTCGTGATGATAAATGCGTGATGTTCGAAACACGTAGAAGACACGAAGAATTGAATTAAAACATTAATTAAAAAGTGTGCATTTTGTTGGTTTACGTTACGTAACGAATATTGTGAGTAGACCCGTTACTTTTCAAGACACCTCTTGTGTATTCCAGCTTTGTGATTTGTCATGCCGATCTTATCTACATGCAGTTAACAGTATAGTGGGTATAACTACCTAATAAGAGAAGAAAAAGTTATTCATTATCCAACACTTATATTAATATAATCGCCAACATATATCGTATTATTTATTAAATATAAGCAATTTCATTATTTTAGTATAAAAGGTAAAGTGATCCCGTTACAGGCCTGGTGTGGCCCAGAGGGTGGGTAGAGGTATAGCTCTACTTTTCCATGACTGCAGCACTAGAAGGGGGTGAGTGGTCAACAGCACGCCCCGGCCGCACTTTACCCCAGGGAAAGACCTGGTACCCATTTTACAGGAGGTTGGGTGGGCTCCAGGGCCGGTCTGGATGGGCGGAAAATCTCACCCTCATCAGGATTCGATCCCAAACCGTCCAGCCTGTAGTCAGTCACTATACCGACTGAGCTACCCAGCCCACATTTTAGTATAAAATAAATGTAATTATCTATAAGATGGAAAGTTATCATTGAATAGGTTTAATGATAATTTTCCTCTTATATGTATAAATTTTCATTTTGAGTGAAGAATTATTTATATAAAGCTTGTAATCCAGCAATCCTAAACTTTTCTATAAGTTAAGGAAAGGCTAAGTTTAGGATTGTATTACAGACCCAAATCAATTATATACGCTGTGTTAGGGTTTTTATTTTTTATTTATTTATTTTTTTTTTGCAGCAAAGTGTGTGGCATTACAGGGCTACTGCTAAGGCAAATTATTTTTCCTGTATTTGTTTAAAACATATTCCACATTAAATATATTACGCATAAAATTGTAAGTGTTCATCAGGTCTATGTCTTATCCTCGAGGTTTCTGTGGAAAGGTATCTTTAAGAAAGTTGATAGGTTTGTAACTTTTGTCATATCACTTAAAATTATGTGAATTTTTCATTGTTGATCTTTTAACATGCAAGAACTCATTGATAGAAATGGAATATTGTAGCATAAGCCAGTAGAGGAGAACAGATGTTCTGAGAGTCATACAGCCACTTGAATTCAATTGTTACATTTGTTCGTATGTTAATTATTTTTATTATTCGGCAGTGGCACATAAAGGTTTTCCGCGTCAACAGGACGTTGTGAAAGCCATTCATGAAATCTGTGGATCTCCTCGAGATGGGAATGAGTTGAACTTTCGTCAGAAGGAAGACTTCTTGGACTTCATCCGTGGTGAGAGTGACAACAGTCTTTATGAGTTTTGTACATTTTAGGTCACTATATTAGCACTTTGAGAGTGTGCTGGATATATGTGGCAGTAACGTCCTGAGATATTATACATTTCAGTTCCTATGTTCTTTGCTGAATTCAGCATTTCTGCACCCATTGTTAGGAATGTATTGACTACTGGTAGCAGTTGGCCTTAGAAGCACTAGCATGTTAAGAATATATTTGATAATTATTTTTACTTGAAAAGAAATTGAAAAATAGAATTTCATTTGCATTTGCTGGTATGAAATTGAACAGCATGTTAATTTATCTGAAGTAATCATATACACAGATGAGTTGTATTTGTTCGTAATTGAATGATGTACTTGTCTTTTGATCAAGACTGTTCCATACTCTTCTGTCACCCCATGAATGCTCCTTGTATATCTGTGTCCACTTTTTCCCTACAGTATCACTTGATTCTTTTGCCTTGCCCTTAGTTTTCCTAATGGTTTTCAGACGTTTCTTTATCATTGTTTTACAATATTCTGTAGAAACTGTGTCTCAGTTGTTCACCTGTTTTCTTGCTTGTTAGTCTATATCCAAATGTGTTTTCCATATTTCATAATAGGAAAGTTTTTATGCGTCATTACTGTCCATTGTCCTAATACTCAGATAAGGTGTTTATTTTTTAAATACCAGACTCTCTTTTTGTCTTTGTGTGTTTGTCTTGCATTTGTGTATTTGTGTGGCTTAATTTTGACATGCACATTTATTATGTGGCCTTTCAACTCCCTCACTTTACTGTAGATTTTACTATGAAATTAAATTACATTTAATACGTTTCATTGTGGAAGTTTATAGACCCCACTTCAGGTATAAACTTGATATCAATAGACAGCAGTACTCCTACAAAAAGGAGACACTATGCCAAACCAGGCCTGAAGAATGCTGTCTTCTGTGACATGACACTGTGGAGACTGGTTGAAATTTACTTATAATGTAGGGCAGGGTTTCCCAAAACTCTTTTGCTCGCAAACCCCTTTCAGCTTTGAAAAATAACCACAGATTCTCACATCCTTGCTCACATAAATATGGAATGTCCAGATGGTAGGTGTCCAAAATTAAAAATTTATATTTCAGAACTGATTTTAGATGGCTGCGAATACATACCAGTAGCACATGTAACAATGCACTGCATGGTTTGACCTTGATTGTCATTCACTTCATGGGTGCAGGGGTTGTTTTAATTAGATATCGCTCTATGGGTACAGGGGGTTTCTTAATTGGGTATTGTAACAGTCATGTGAGTTAAACATAGCCACCATTTAAAGAAGTTCCATGATTATTTGACTAAACAATATTCATTTTATTAAAAGAGTAAGTAAGTTTTGAAGTAACCATTGCAAAAACTCAAAGTAAGCAATTGCATAAATGTATCCATGGATCCCATGGCAACTGGTCATGGATCTCTTGGGATCCACCGAGCACACTTTGGGAACCATTGTTCTAGAGGAATCTGCTGCCTCTATCTTCACATTCCTTTACTCTGTGGATGGAGGCAACAGGCTGCATTGAAATAATGGTAAATATTTAACAGATTGCATGATGTGACATACCAGAAGACAGTGGTATTTATAGTTACTACCATGAGAAACTAAAACCTTTCATATGACTGATATGACAGTGTTTGACCAGTATTGATTGACTGATACGCAGTAAGTAGTTGATATTGCCTTGGGCTGTTGGAGTGGAGTTCTGTTTGCACTAGCAAACACGGTATGCTGTTGCGTACATCCACTTGATCATGCATTGTGTTCATTGCTCACATTAGGAGGAACATGTGTGTTATCTCAAAAGAGACACAGCTGAGGACTTGCACATTCCTGAAATCAGGAAGTGGATTGTTCTTAATGCATAAAGGGCCATTGTCCGTACATGGAAAGAAATCAGTCCAAACATTTTTAGGAAGGTGATGGGAGGCTAAATAATAACAAATTCAGCAATGAATTTAATAATTTTGGTTACATTGTTGTTGCGGTTCTTTAAACAATGTTGGGTCATGACATTGTTCAGGCCATTACATTAGCTGCTGTTGTCTTACTGCAGTGCAAGTCATGTGGTATTTGTGGTGGACAAAGTGCCACTAGGATGGATTTTTCTTCCAAGTATTAAGGTTTTCCCATATAAGTGTCATTCCACCAGTGCTCCATACTCATTCATTTATTCATTCAGTCACTCCATTCGTTCATTCATTCATCTGTTGCTGATGCTGTTCGTTATGTTCACTGTTGTCATATTATGTGAAAGAATCTGAAGAGAGAGATTCCTGTTTGTTGTTTGTTTCAGACCTGAAAGTTGAATACGTGCTGCCGAATAATCCATCAAGCAAGCGGATCTACAGGGTGAAAAATATTGCTGAATGTCCTGCTAAGCTGTGGTGTGTTTGAATTGGGAATATGTTTGCAACAAACTCATGGTGGCCTTTGCCATCTTGTGGGATCTCATAATGTTTTTTTCAAAGGAAAGAGAGTTTCATTCAGCCTTCTTTTGAAAATTTGTTTCCCAGCAATATGAAGAGAGGTGCTATATACATGTTCAGAAAGGAGTTGCAGTCAGTCATGAATACTGAAATTAAGTTACACATTCTTTCAGTCGGTGACACATATTGTGTACTAGTTTGTCTTCAACTTTGATGTGATGAAAGAAAACTCTTTTCTGCCAACTGTGGCCCTAAAATACAGGGTTCTTTGACCCTTTATGTCTGAACTGGAAAACACTGCCACGCAATGCAGTGTCATTTTCAAAATTTCTTGCATTTACAAGTACGTGTCTCTTTCACAATATTTGTCTGAAAGGATTGTATAGGCATAAAAGATTGTGTGAAATTTAATCCTAGTTAAAATTATGACTAATGAGGTTTAATTTTTCTTACTAACATCCTTACAATTTTTCTGGCAGTCACGAATTATTTACAGACATCTCCAGGTGATACCCCCCCTCCCCCACCTCATATTGGCAAAGTGAAGCAAATACACAATTAAAAAAAGGCTCTACCGATGAGTTTCTGTTCCTTCGTAACACCCCTTCTGTAAAATTCACACCCCCTTCACCCCCATTATTTCATCAAGAAGATGCTACTGAAATATATCAGTGCAGTAATTACAGTTGTAATATTTACTTACGATGGTGTGTTATGCTCTTCAATTTTAGTGTCAGTTGGTACTCGGAAATTCGGTTTTGTATGATACACCTCGAAACATGGGGCAGCACACAACCCTTTGTTGCATTCTTGACACTTTTAGTTTGTTCTTGTTCTTTTTCTTTTTAGTGGAACACACACAGCACCAAATTCTCTTACACTGCTTGAGCCAGTGTCTTTTGTGTCGTGAGTTAAGTCTTCTCAGTTGGCTCGTGGATGGGGCTGTCTTCTTTGTGTTGTGGTCTGAGGTCGAGGCATCCTTCCTGGCTCTTGTGGTAGGTCCGTCACCAATGTCAGCCTGAATTGTCAATGTGATAATTTTGAACCATAAGAGTCGAGAATATTACAGCTGTTGACAGTGGTAAGGTCCAGAAGGTGGAAGAATAGCTTCTTTGTCCACTTCCAAGTCAGTCCACGTATCCCAGTCGTCTGATAATAGTCTTGTACTATGGCCAATTTCACATCTTTTCCACGCTTTCGTCAGGAATTGCCCTTCATTGATGGAGAATGCATGTGTGGGTGTATGGTTACATTTCATTTGTCCTTCTGTATTATGGCTGTCAAGTTACCTCTAACCTCAGTCTTTAGATCACCCCTGTTTATTATCATTTTATATCCAAAATTTTTCTGCATCCCTTTTCTATTTGGTCTAACAGTCCCACAGCAGTTATTGTCTTAGTATGTAAAATGTCAAAACAATGCTGGAGATGAAAAAAAAGTTGTTGACATACAACTTCTGTCCCACGTGTTCAATCCTTGCAGTAAGTCCTGTTACACTTGAGTTCGTAGCTGTCAGGGAGGGATTTGCGGGTTTCCTGTTTTTCCTAAATGCACAGTCATATCTTAAGTATATACCTTAGAATCACATAGCTTGTAGAGCTTTATTCCAAACTGCTTGTGTTTCTTTAGTGTATGCCATGGGACAGTGACTCTACCTTTGAAGAGCACATTGATTTTCTCAACTGATAAGCATTCAGTCAGACTGATATATAACAGTTGTCACATATTCTTCTTCTCCTTCTCCATCTTCTTCTTCCTCTTCTCCTCCTCCTCCTCCTCTTCTTCTTTTCTTCTTCTTCTTCCATTGGCACTACAACCCACTGTGGGCTTTGGCCTGTCGAACAATGTCCTTCCATTTTTTACTATCTGCCACCAACTATCTCCATCTTCTCCCAGCACTTGAAGATTTCTTTCTACTTCCTCTTTCCATCTTCTCCTGGGTCTTCCCCTTCTTCTTGTCCCTTCCAGTTCTTGGTTGAATATCTTTTTGGGCATCCTATCCTCCTCCATTCTCTCTAGGTGACCTAACCAGCTTATCCTTTGCACTTTTATCCATTTCACTATATTTTCTCCTTTGCTCATCTCTTCTAGTTCTCGATTCGTCTGACTTTTCCATTCCCCATTTTCATATTTAGGACCATATATTCTTCTAAATATTTTCCTTTCAAAAATTAGCAGAGCTTGTTCTTAGTTGTCAAATGTAGCTCTCATTTTCCACAGCTGGTTGTAATTTTCATCTGTCTTGTCAGGTTCACTTCTGTTGTCACTAAAATGTAGAAATGTAAGTATATTATATACTCTGTCTCGTTTCATAGTGTTCGCATGAAAGGCTATGAAGTATTGTCCTAGTGTCGACCAGTAAACTTTTAGTGTGTCCCTTTGATCTTGCCTCATCTGCCATTAATTGCCAGAAACAAACGCATTTCCTGAACACTCACGTCAGGCAGTGGGGACCTTCCTTTGTCCAGTGTTCCAAATACTGGTTGTAATATCTATTTGTCTCTTCCACCAGCAGTTGTATAATTTCAGAAAAGAAGAGCATGGAAATGCTGAGTTGGGAAGAGTTTTTATTGATGTGGGGTGCCTCTTTTTGTCGTAACCTACTGGGATCCTCCCCGTAACTTGTGGTCAACAGGTACAGTCCACTGTGTGGGTTTGTGTCATTACTGTCCCCTGTGTCACTATCACTCTGAGCAGAAATGTCTTCATCTTCCGATGAATGTGCATCAAGAGTCTGATTCTTGTATCAGTTGTGTGATGGCTCATTCTGTAAGGTTTCTTCTTGTAGCCTTACTGCTAAATGCACTTCATCACAACTTGCAACTCAGCACCCACCAAACCTAACACTGTCTGAGTGATCATGGTTCAAATGTCTGCACTACCTGGCCTGTTGCTTGTTGTTGTTCTTGCAGGGAATGGACTGAACTGTTGAGTTAAAGACAGACATAAGCATGAACCTAAAGTTCAAAAAAGTCATGAAGAAGTCCTTAGAGTCCAGTTGAAATGTGAAGACACACGGTGACGCACGGGTGGGGAAGTGGCAAATGGAGTGGGTAGCCAGTACTCTTCACACTACCTCAGAACATGGTGTATCCAGCATTACTACCGCTGATGCGCACACCTCAGCTGCCATTAGTTGACTGAAATGACGCCCCCACCGATTTAAATGGACTCTTCCGTTTCGCCGAAAGACGAAATTTTGTTTCTGCACGTGTGCAGTCACATTTGAAATGCAGTTTACAGCAAAATGAAGGACATTTGCCACTGTTCCCATATTGCACTAACCAGAACAGTGAATGTCTGTATGCATTCCTTTCCTCTCTCACTGTTCGCATATGAACTCATTTGCTACGGCACCCAGATAAGCCAGCGCTACCAGGAAACATAAACATTATTTTAAGATTGAAACCTAAACAACATCTGAAGAAATTTAATAATTGTCCAACAAGATGCGACTTATTCAGTTTATTACATTTCTGTAGGCAGCTCTACATGTTTCGGGTGTTGACACCCATCATCAGGAGCTCGTACAACTGTAATGACAGCTTCTGGTATTGATTAACCTTTTGATGCCTAATGTCAACTGTAGTGGTCGTACCGCACCGCTAACCTCTAAAGTTGCATTTTATATATTTATTCAACAAATATAGGTACTGAATATTTTTAACATGGTATATACTCTCCTTTTTTTTTTTCTTCAAAATGCAGTGTGTTTCATAATTCTAACATATTTGGTTCCTGTATTATTCACATTTTGTATACAGGGTGTGCTAAAATTAAAAAAATAATTCTGGCGCCAAAAGGTTAACCGGATCTACTACCATCTGCTCTCGTTGAGTTGGAACTGATTCATGTGTATCATATGGTAGGTATTCATTCGGTATGAATGAATACCTACCGTACGATACACATGAATCAGTTCCAACTCAACAACGAGAGTGGATGGTAGTAGATCCGGTTAATCAATACCAGAAGCTGTAATTACAGTTGTACGAGCTCTTGATAATGGGTGCCAACACCCAAAACATGGAGTGTTGCCTACAGTAATGTAATAAACTGAGTAAGTCGCATCTCGTTGGACATTTATGAAATTCAATTAACAATGCACGGACCCATGTATATAAATCTGAAGAAATATGATATGTACAGTCAGCTCCAAATTTTATAGCCATTATCTCCTCTCATAACAGGAGCTATTTAAAAAGAATAAATCCAGAAAATGAAACTTAGAGTGAGAAGTGAACAAAATAAAAGTGATATTCAACTAAGCTTTTCAATAATAGGTGGATTTTCTTTAAACTTGCTGAACGGGTAGATTCTTAAGCATGCACTTTTTATTTGAAAAAGTTTTTATCTTTAAAAACATACGAAATACAGCGGATAATATCAGCAGGTGCAAAAACAGTCATTTCAAGTGAAAAGTACACTGGCCGTGAGCGGCTGCTTTGGGATTTAAATCTGTTATACTCTGAAGGTCAAAGAGGCTAAGAATTTGCCTGATGCTTATACGAAATCTCTCTATGATTTTCATGTACAGTCCTTTTTTCACGTTTTGTTATGTGTACTGTATATCGTCAGTAGTGGCATCACTATTTTCAGAGCTGAGGATATGTTTCAACTAAGGTTTATCCTTATGTTTAATAGCTCTTATGTCACATAATTCAAAGAGCACATAAGTTATATGCCATTTGAATTGAAACCCACAATTGAGGAGAGTTTGCTGTAGCATATAATTGGTGATTCCAAGGAAAACACTGATAAATGAAAGTGTTTTTGAGTGTGTCATTCCACTTTTTACACAACACACAGGTTTTGTCCATATCTTAGGAACATATTTACATTTGGTTGTGCGTAGTTGTAGGGCAGTTAATAAAATACATAGAAAACTACTGTGCTTTCAGTACTGTGCGAAATGGAGCTGCAGAATGTAATTTTAATAGAGCACTGCATTGAGAGAATGCGTGCATGCAAGCATGCGTGTGTATGTGGGTGTGTTTTTTTTTTTTGGGGGGGGGGGGGGTTTTTTTTATATTTTTGTTTTCTTGTGGTGGTTTGTGTGTGTTTTTTAATTTTTTTTGTGTTTCTTTTGTGGGG
>Ga0131853_10003224_pt1 | contig 29284 bp, 10 predicted proteins | sample TergutLab28metaG_FD_92764 | JGI IMG/M metagenome (GOLD analysis project Ga0131853, IMG submission 92764) | Labiotermes labralis P1 segment gut microbial communities from Petit-Saut dam, French Guiana - Lab288 P1 (version 2) (version 2) | ecosystem: Host-associated > Arthropoda: Insects >... | reverse complement strand
GGGTAGGGAAGCCTTTTATTTTGATAGGCCCTGTGCCCTAAAACGACAAGCAGAAAGGGAATTGGAATTTTCCCCCTCCTGCCCCCCCCCCCCCCACACACACACACGTGTATATCGGCCGATCATTCACATCCCAGTAGTGTACCTTCTTGACTTCAAGTTATGAGTAACAGCGAGCGTCCTGAAAACGAAATGCCTTAACTTACGAACTCTGCTAAGCTAAACAGATCCCACTGTGGAGATCGCAACTTTGGTATGAAGACGTGTGTCAAGAGAAAGACTTGCGGTTTGCACGGCTGTGTAGATCATCACTGCCGTCTACGGGGTTATGTCACCGTGACCGTCTGATAGATAGGTGTCAAGATATTGAAAGAATATACTGCTTCCATCTTCAGGACAGCAGAAGGCAGCACGTTTCTCAGAATCATCATCTACCAGATTTAAATGTAAAAACTATTTCCATATCTGAGACCCAAAACAAGAAGGACCGAATCCTTGTGATAATGTGGCAAGGGACAGCCCACTGACGCCCTAATTCCTCCACTTCGCAACGTCAAACACCCTTTTACAAAATCCCTACCAAAGACGTTTGTGTAACTGTAACGATCTACAACTTCATTTGGTTAGGTGTTTGATTCGATCCTCGACCAGACACCAGCTAAACTGACTGAGAATTTTATGTCTTAGAGTCCAAGTAAATATTATACCAGTAACTGGATTAGACGTTGAAAACTTGCTTCCAAATAATTTCAAACTCATCATCAGTCAACGACCATCCTTCCATCGGTGCTATAAGCCTGAAACACTGCAACGTCTCAAAACAGACCACAAAAAGAGACAGCAGTTAATGAAATCGATTTAGTACAAGGAACTGATAAGACATCTTCTACTTTGATTGGCTCTCCACTGTAAGACAAACAGGCCTAATAGACTCAGCCATAGCTTTTCTAAATGACCATACAATTCCGAATAGAACTAAAAGCCTGCTTTCCAAACATATTAATTCCTATACTAACAGACACACATTATTATTATTATTATTATTATTCTGTTTTGTTTTTGTGTGGAAAGTAACTGTTCCGAACTTAAGCTTTATGGCTATAATCTCAAGGTTTCGCATGTAAGACTGACTTTATAAGCATATGACCGACAATATCCAAAATTAAATTCGCTTGACAAATTTGTTTAATTAACGCGTATTAGTAAGTCTCGAGACGGCTGAGGCGGTAGTGGTTCCGGCGTTATTATTCAGAGTTACTGAACAATACCACTCCTCAGAACTGAGCGCTTATGTCATTATATATTTCTGAAAGACCTCCTTTTTCAAGAAAGGGAGTCGTCTCTCGTTGCAACTCAGCAGTACTTATCTATTTGATTAGACGATGTGTCGCGGAATCTCGAAGTAGAGTGGTAACGGAAATTAGCAGCGACGGTGTGCATATAGACTCGGAAAATGAGTTAACACTGCAGCAGCATTTCAGCATGTCTGGGTCACATTCGGTAGGTGCCTTTCAAACACTTACAAGAGATCAACAATCCTGACTATATTTTCTTTTAGCTACACTTAGTTCAAGACCAATACCGTGACAGCGAATTAAACAAGTCAGAACTGTATCCTTCCACATTCCTTCTGAAACACCGTCATCCCACAATATCCCGTCTGATGCCACGCAACTTCTGCACTTGATCCTGAATATTAAAATTACCGGATTTGCATAGAGGCAGCGAGTCGTCGGTGATATTATAAACACCAGTGGTGTAAACAAAGGCCAAAATGACCATAACAAACTCCCTTGTCGCTCGTTAAACGGCATCGCAGGCCTAGTACCAGAACAAACTGAAATCCTTTGAAATATCGGCATTAATGCTAATCACCTAGACTTACGCATTTACTCTGTAATTGTGTTGGGCATCGTACATTGTCCGACGTATATTTAATATGCTTCAGTTAGTGGACAATTTCCAACATGATTGCGGTATAATGTATCAACTACTGTGACGACACTTTAGAAAATTACACAAATGCATTTCCTCATCACAATTTCAATTCCCTGCATTAGAATGTTGGATAGTAATTCGTGCGTTATTTACAGATGGACCTATTGGATGAGTTGAATAACGCCGGTGATGACTATGATGATGATAGCGAATTACACAATGTCAGAGAAGAAGGAAACAATCACGAGAAAATTAAATGTGCCTGTTCACCCATCGCAAATTCAACACATTTGGTAGAATCAAAATTTTCAGTATTTCATATGATCATCAGACAGAACCACTTTGGCAGTAAAGGCAAGAAGACGGACATACAACTAGTTTTCCTCGCGTGTATTGCTAGAAAAGTCTCATTTTTTCTTCATAGTCTACACGTTTCTTTTTGACATTCATATTTGGCCTAATAAATCAGTACATTCAACTAGAAGCTGATGTATTACATTCAGTTTCGATCGCTCCTTATTTTCTTGGAATTTTAGTGGCGCATACTACAGCAAAATTGAGAAACATTTATGATAAATTATTCCCTTAATTTAACCCTTTCTTAGGGGCAAAGGAAAGACACGAAGGTTCACATTCAAGCACATTACAGTACCAATGTTTCGCTCGTACGTCTAGCACTTCACTCTCATTTCTTCACCATCAGTACCTGGCTAACGCAGAATATCTCATTTCTAGTTCACCCGCTACGTCTGAATTCAATACACACTATCCCGAATAATTTGTTTCTATGCACAGAGTTAATGTAGACAGAATAAGGCGGCTTAATACTTTGTACGAAATTTATGAGTGCATTTCAATGAGTGTTTAAAATAGCCTACTCGTTGAATCCCCCACATCTAATAAAAATTTACATTCAATTTATACATGACCAACGAAATTAGAACAAGTATGCCTAAAAGTAGTGTTTACGAGAATGTGCATGACCGATACACAGATGGCACTGGTGCGTGGTTACCTGATTGCAGTAACAGTGTCATTCACGGAACAGCGACGTAATTGCTCTCATAAAATAATTTACGGGAAGGGTTCCACTTATTCTGTATATTCAGCACACTGATATCTATTCCAACAAGTTCCTTGGCCTTTGGCTTAACTGTAAACTTTGCCCACGTGTCGGGGATGTAATTTTCAGCATTAACTTCACAGGACAACGTAAATTCCACAAATAATTTATCTCAGTATTTAACCAACTTGATGCACAAAATTTGTTTCACAATAAGTTTTATTTCATGCTGTGTAATGCAATTTTGACCTCCTGATGATGAGCACATGTGCTCGAAACATGTAGAGGCATGGAATGAAACTTACTGTGAAACAAATTTTGTGCATCAAGTTGGTTAAATACTGAGATGCACGGTCAGCAAAACGTCAAAATTCCACAAATAAGTTACACATCTTAACGTTCTGGAAACATTTTTATTATTACGAACCTAAGAATGTAATGAACCACACGGCGACAAACAAACAAGGATAAGGAAAACGTTTTAGGCTGCAGTATACTAGTTTACTTATTCTTTAGCGCACAAATTAAGCCATATGTGCATAATTCTTGATATTACACATCTTCCGTGCAGTAGACATATACACACATATATATACAAATAATTTTTATTACAAAAAAATTTCATACACACATACATATATAAATAATTTTTATTACCAAAAATTTCACAACACATTTCACTTATCCACATATATAGGAGACTACTCCAACATGTTTCCACTCTTTCCCACAGCCATCTCCAGGGGGCACTAATATAAAAATGTGCTTCCTCTTTATATCAGTGTCCCTGCCTTCCTTTGTATATCAGTGCACCCTGACGATGGATATAAGACACAGCGGAAATACGCTGGAGTAGTTTCCTATAAGTGAAATGTGTTGTGTTATGTGTTGGAAATAAAAGCTATTATATGTGCATACATCATTTTAGTTAAACAACGTCAGATTATTGCTTAATGCATTAGTAAAAGAGAAGATGAGATAGGCGGGTCATGGGAGAAAATGCATGAAAGCATTCTGTGGAAAAACCTGAAGAAAAACACTACTTGGAAAAGCTGGGCGTAGATGGGAAGATAATAATAAAGCAGGTCATATGGAAACAGGTTTCGTAGTAACCACACAAAAACGAATGGGTCCCCACACAGATTAAGACGACTGGTTTTTTAGTTTAAAGCACAAATGTTATCTGTGAGGTAGGAAATGAACTTGTATATAAAATTTGGCGTCACTGAGAGCTTAAAATGGTTAAAGAAACGCCAAACATAAAGGTACAGGGCATGCAAGGACTCGTAATAAGATTGTTTTGTACGAAGAATAAAAATCAAATTTAAGGAATTAACTGGCGAGTATCTGGAAATGAGAGCAAAGTTCCAGCTTCCCCTTCATGCAAGTATTTTAGAAGTAACACTCAAACGGTGGATTTAAAACGCAGACGAAGCAACTAATATTGCTGTATTTCGTTTCCATGGCAGAGAATTATAATAATCCAATGCCGGTATTGCAAACCTGTGCCCGCCACGTTCAATTTCCGATTATATTTGATCGAGACTCTTCATAAAATAAAGTAAAAAAAAAACAGAGCAAGTCATTGATTCTGTGTATTGTTACATTATCATCATCGTCGATTGGTTTACTCAATTATAATTCCGTTGGTTAAGCTCACAAGACAACTACTGATAAATTCCAGCGAACATGGAAGAAAGCACGGACGACCAGATATGCATTTGTGTCACGGCACATGACTTCAGATACTGAAAAAAAACCAAGAAAATCTTGTCTTTTATACGCCAACAAAATGCACAAATACAATAAAACATGTGTACTAATTATTACCTTCTCTCCTACCTGTTTCAGCTCTTACTGAGCAATCGTCAGGGAGAACTTCTTTGTATGCTCAAAATTATTGTTACTTTTGTGGTTTTGAACATACAAAAAAGTTCTCTCTAAAGATGGCGCAATAAACGCCGAAACAAATGGGAGAAAAGGTGATAATTAATATATGCATTTTATTGTATATGTGCATTTTGTTAGTGTATTAAAGACATAATTTATGAATAAAAATGCACGGAATGGAAAGCTTCAAGACATGAAAAATTGTCAGGATAGCTAGTCTGAGAGCCGAGATTTAAATCTGAACCCCAGCCTCTCGAATATGAAGCACGGTACTAACTTCCGTCGCGACGTCCCATTCTGAGTCAGTGTACGATGATAATCAAGGAGTTGTACTGCATCATCACACAAACAGTGGAACTCGTAAAAACACCTCGAAACTTGGAAATGATGAAGCACTGTTTCTAAAACCCACGCAAACTGCCAGTTTCAGTGCGCCTTAAACGTTGTATTTAAAATGCTTCTTTATACACCAAGTGGCACAGGGATAATAGCCTTCAGAATGTTTTCCTACACTTACAACTGGAGTTCCAAATAGGGCATTTAAGGAAAATTATAATTGGTGTGTTTGAGTCTGATAGTTTCACACAAATTTGTTAATGGTAAAAGAAATGACGCAAACACAAATATGAGGATTCTGATCTCCCATAATGTTACGTTGTGTGCCAGCATAAACACATCTATTAAACCCGACACACAGCCTTGCATCACAGAATACCAGAAGCCATAATATCTATGCTGTGAATATCTCAAATTTCAAACATAGACTAGTTTTCAAATCGCGCTCAATCTATATCATTATCATCTCAAAATAAATTATCCATATTGGCATATGCATGCAATTCGCAACCCATTTTACGCGACGCGACTCGGCAGCACACAGTTCTGCCGATAACACGCGAAGTTATACTGCAGTGCATTTACCGTCGGATAACAGGGACATCCGTGCGTGCGGCAGCTTATTTCTACGTTACTTATCGACATTCTTTCCAGCTGCAGAGATTGCCTACAGTTTTACGAGACTGACAGACTAATGCAGGCGTAGTTGTGGTGACAATAATTGGGAACAAATCGGTCGTGGAATGATTCCAAGGTATATCCTGATACACAAATAGATACACAAAGCAAGTGAACAGAAACGTGGACCAGGACAGCCCGTGTTCCAAGCGAGACTCAAATCAAATACCTTCAAAACAGAGGTCAGAAACGTGCCGCTTGAATTAACTGATATCGCGCAGCAAAAATCGAAAGTACTAAAGGATTTGACGGAGCGAAGCTCCATACATTTTTAAGCGGAAAGGAGGTCAGCGCATACGCCAAGTTCTAGCAACCGTATTCAAAAGATAACAATCTTAGGTTGGCCCATTGCCATTCTGGTCAGTGAGTTAATTTGAACGCAGGATCGTAGTCAGTTTCTTGACCAAACTAATACTAACTGCATTACGAATTTAAAAAAAACACCTAATTTCGTCAACAGATGAAATCTACTTGCATCTTGAACTAGAACAGCACTGAGATCGCGGGGTGAAATCCCGATCTGTGTATGGAAACTTTCTGATAACACTTTACATCTCTCAGTAAAGGGTGGGGGGATCTGAAAAATCCCTACATGAGGAACTAAAACTCCGAATACGCTCATACCACCACAAAGAGAGGCACAAATTAAATACGACGGAAAGCCCATTATAAAGATGTTATAAGATAAGAAGCTTCTGATTGGCTCATCCTTAATCCACTCATTGAATCAACCCGCTCGTCTGAATAAAAACGCAAAGTACGATGAAGCATTCTAAGGTTCTATTCGGTCTGCAGCACGAAAAGTAAGAAAAGTTAAATGCGAAATGAAGGTCCCTTATAATAAATTTGGAACATTAAATATCCTGGTTACGTTAGTGTAGCGAGTATCTGTGAATTCAGATGGTGCCATGTGTGCCTTCTATTCTGCACAGAGACAAGAAAAATAGATCTGTGTGTATCGCATTACGATTTAGTAGCCTAGCGTTTCTGATTTACCGTGATCAAGAAAGTTTCGATACGAAAGTCGCACTAAATTAAACTGCCTGGCTGTTCAGATCAACTTTACCACCGAGAATGAGTTACTGTCAGCAGTAATTAACGACAGGCGCTGTATTACATTATTCATAACAACACACATGAATTCAGGATGAATCGCATGTGCTTTTCACATAAATTATTCATTCATTCCATAGTCTGTCTTGCGACAGGTCCATAGCCTGTTCCAAAGCGACTTCTTCACAGAGTGCGATTTAGTGCTTTCTCTTTCCACTTCATTTCCTTAAGGTCTCGTATTAGGTGTTTATATCCGGTTCCTCGTCTTTCCGTCGCTTCTGTCCTTCCTTCTATCTTTCCTTCAATAACTTGTTTCAGAAGACAGTTCTTATGCAAAATATGACCAATCCAGTCAGCCTTCTTTCGCACTGTTGCATATACGATATTTCTCTCCTCCTTGACTCTTTGTAATACTTCTATATTTTTCACAAGATCTGAGCAACTACTCTTCTCCATCCTTCTCCAGTACCACATTTCGAAACTCTCCAGCTAATTCTGAGCTTGTTCCCGACTTGTCCAAGTTTCGGCATCATACAAAGCTATACTACAAATGTAGAACCTTACTAGTTCCTTCCTTGAACTTAAGTCCAATTTGCTGACGAAGAGTCTTCCGTTTGGAAGCTGCTTTGTACCATATGAACCTCACTCAAACATTTGCGCACCTATTTAGCTCAGTATTAGTAACGCTCCTCCGATAACATGCGAACAATAATATTGTTTATAAAATTATAAACTCGAATCACGTTTTCAATAAATAAATAACTTCCGTTATTACAGTGTGCGAGAAATTTTTACTGCCTTACCAGCGTTCTGGTTTCATGACACATATCGACACATCCATAATTGCTCGTGTCTGAACAATTTTGTTAGTTATTTAGGATTCGCCTAACGACTATGATTCTATCATCGAGAAACATTTTGGTGTATCATGATAGGAGGCACATAACCTACGGAATATCACAAAATAAAGTAATATAATAGACTCGTAGACTTTTGTCACAGACGTTAACGTACGAGACAGATGATTTTGCCATTTTAACCACAACAGACATATATTGCATGTACATAACCAGGTGCCGTGCTTAACGTAATCATTTCATTTGAAGTAGCTATTTAGAATAGACCTACGTTAAAAGGTAAAGGTAAAGATAGAGCGTATTTAATTAATTACGTGCCACGCCAGGAATGATGTACAGAGTAGTGGAGGTACAGCTCCGGCATTTCTTAACCTTCGGCACTAGAGATAAGGGGAGTTGTTAAATATACGACTCAACCGCTTTACCCCTGGGCGAAAGATTACTGGTACCAGTAGAATGGTAGGCTGGGTAAGAACCACATCCGCTTTTAACACAGTGGCGATGGTAAAAATCCCCGAATCACAAGTATGTGTATAAAAATCGTCACATACATCAGTTTTATCACTTTATTCAGGGCTACACGTTTCGGCTCTGTGAGCCATCATCAGGCCTTTTATAAAACTTGATACAGGAAAAATTAGAGCCGAAACATGTAGCCGTGAATAAATTTATAAAACTGGTGTCGTGTGTGACTGTTTTGATACACATTCTTGTGATTTGTTAATACCAACGGGAATGTCTCACCTTAAAAGAATCTCCGAGCCCGCCGGGAATCGATCCTCGATTCTACGGTATTACAGCCTGCAGCCTAGTCTATACACCGAATAAACTACTCGGTCCACAATATATTAAAATCATATTACTTTATAATAAGGTTATCGTGCCGGTTAATCGCTCTGCCTGCGCGGAAACACCGTAGCCTGTGACAATTTAAACTTCATGATGGAAATTCCAAAATTTACTTTTACGTCGTCTACACTGAGATGATGGTCAAATGGTATGGAGCAGGAAGAAGTCACGAATTGTGTGAAAGATTTACGTCGGGATTGGCCTAAAATAACTTAGAAACCCTTCAAAACCTCAAGTTATCGGAACCAAACAGGTCAATTAAAAGTAAGGGGAAACTCGGACAAAGTGTGGTACAGTTCCTACACAAAGGCAGGGCCTAACTATATTCTAAACCTTTTATCTGAAAGCACTAAATAGCTACATTCTCCCGGGTCCAGCGTTGTTTCCTCTCTTTAAAAAATGGCTCAAGCTTTCAATACTCCCCCTTACCTTAAATAACTGCTTTCCAAAGCCCAGAATTCTTAAGCATGTCGTGACGTTTAATGAACGACGCTGTACCAACTACACTGGCTACAGTATCGAATGGAAAATTACGAAATTACCATAAAACTAACATATATATAGGAAGAAAGCGCTCGGGGTTCCAAGCCACACAACATTCCCGGTAAGGATAATACGTATATTTCGAACAGATAAACAGCTTTATGTGTCATGGCTGAAACTTCTTACTTCGATACTCAAATGACCTGGACGTGAAACTTGCATATTTTCCATTTTATGTGGCACCATAAATCACTACCAGAAAAAGAAGATAGCTACAGCCATTGGATTTACAACATAATGACTGCGCCCACACTGCGCTATGTGCAGGACAGCTAATTACACACAACGAAAAGGAACAGGGGGGACACATTACACTTTGTCATAGGACGTAGCAGATAAGGCCGCATTCAGAATCATGACTTGAGATATGAATTAAGTACAGCATTAGTTGCGTACTTAAAAACAACGCTGAATGATCAAGAAGCTGCGATCATAAGGAACAACTGGGAAACATACGATCTCAAATATATTCCAAAATATGATCCGAGGGGAAAACGAGAAGAAGGAATACTATTACAAGCTGGAGAAATCAGATTCAGACTGACTCTGGTGGACAAAGTCTATTCCTTGATGCTTATTTTTTGTTTGTTTTTTGTGCGAGAGCCCTCTGTGGGCCATGGCCCCCTCATTCTTGAGGTTTCTAGATCACATACAACGACGCAACAAAGTTGGCAGGACTCTTCTGGACGAGTGATCAGCTCGTCGCAGAGACCTCTACCTGTACAACACACAATACTCACAACAGACAGACATCCATGCCCCCGGTGGGATTCGAACCTACAATCTCAGCAGGCGAACGACCGCAGACCTACGCCTTAGACCGCGCGGCCACTGGGATCGGCTCCTTGATGCTTATAATGATCACAAGGGGTTTGATAATGGTGATGGTGATGGCGGTAACGTGACAGTGACGATGATGACAACTACAAATACACACACACACACACACACCTCCATAAGTATTTCAACTATCTCTTTATATTCACTCGAACTTCCAAATATTTCTGCTTACATTAATATATATCTAAAACTAAAAGTCTGCACATTTTGTTTTGCAGTGTCATTTCTGTCATCATTTTGACAATAAATTCCTTTTGGAAGCTCTGATTACATGACGACGCAGAACACCTGTTAACGTTGAAATATTTCGATAGTATCGGCACTTTTGTTACAAGCTGTCAACGAGAAATATAGCGGACTCAAATCCGCGCTGATCGCTTGCAAGGGAAAGCGGAAGCGAGGCAATGTAGTGCACTTAATACGTACATGCCCAGCAGCTGTATAGTTACCCAGCCTAATATTCTTAGTAAAAGTTCGTACACAAAACAGTCGCTACTTTTAGTGATATAAAAACATCCTGCGTGTTTCTGTTCTTATTTTCCTTGCATTTATAAGTGCTGGCTATAAAAATGATTTTATTGTCGCGAAGAACGAGGTTGCCAGAGAAATGGTAAACTGCATACTTTTATTACACCAAGGTTTGCTGCCCCTGCAAGGAATAAAATTCAGTAACATAGGCGTGCATGTACTGCTGCATGGGAAGACATTATTACGGGAAAATGCACGGTTAGAGATTACAAAACAACGCTGTAACAATAAAAAGATCATCAAACGATGGTATAACCATTACCACTATTATTAAATGATGCTACACGAACTAATGTGATTATTAACGTTATATCGAGCATTAACGACATTAAACGACACCATATTTGGGTCGGTACAGTCCATAGGCAACGGACTAGGCGGTCGAGGAATCGTGGCTCGATTTTCAGCAAGGAAACGAGACCCTTCGCTTCTTCAAAGCGCCTAAGCAGGCCCTGAAGCATGCCCAATATCGCATTCAGCATGTACCATAGGCTCTTTGACCAGAAGTAAAACAGCCGGGGTATGAAGCTAATCATTCAAGGCCATCTAGTGCTGAGATGATTAACGTATGGAGATATATCTACATTCGCCGACCCAAGTGCCTTCAAGACGTGGTACTTAATTCAAGCAAAACTTTACCGTTTTGACTGTTACAATGTTATACCTCGCTTTCATCGGTTGTACTGGATGGCACTCGTACGTTTTATCCGGGAGGTCCCAGTTTCAAATCTCGGCTCGTAGATCGCGTGCAAAGGTTGTGTTGTTTTCTATTCTCCGCGAACTCCAGGACAGTATGTCAGCATCATAACAGGTCGCGATTGCTTGGAATTATAGCTGTCTTTACTCACAAGGCTCTCTGCAAAGTATGCGGACAAGAAGAATGTCCCCCAAAGGGAAATTAAGTCAACGAGAGGCCTCTGCATCTTACTGCCCGGTGTACAGGCTGCTAGTTCACGTACGATTTGATGCTAGCACGAAAGCTCGTGGCAGAAACGTCACTTCTGTCATTACACAAAACGAGGGACAACTGTAATCGCAAATTTTGTACTTTTGTTATTCTAGCACGAATTCCCACCAGCACAAATTCCAAATTGTTTAAAGCGGGAAAACTGTACTTACTTCAGTACAATATTTTTTAAGTAAAATTTTACAACTTCTGACTGTACATAATGTCTCACTTATGAATCTTTCATCTTCCAATCGACAAGTAGGCAAAAGTATACCTGCAGATCTCTTATCCTTTATTATCCACAAACACACCCATCACCACCCTCCACACAAAACTGAGGCACTGAAAAAGAACAGGTGCGCATTTTATAGCATATACCAGGCTACTCCCAGACACACAGCCTCATTCGATTCTAACAGAGACAGGATTTCATAAATAGCATGAGAATTGGCAAAGTGTAGGAAGATCGGAACAAGAACGAAAGTCCCCCCCCCCCAAAAAAAAAATCTAAGCATCGTTCATGTAAATCTCGCGATATCTATATTCAATATCGTCCTTCTCACCTGCTGCAAACTTACTGCAGTTCTAGCACTGGACATCAAAATACGACAGCAAAACATTAGCACAACCATGGTTTTCGTTAAAGAAAACTGGTATGTCACATACAAACAGCCATAAGGTGTCTGCGACTGCCAGGGGCTGTACATTAGTCAATCACAATGCAATTAATGGGACTGTACATAATGCAATCAGAAATACATTAAACTTCCAAGGCTTGTTAGTCGAAAGTTGCAACTAGACTCCGTTCTAGAATTTCATTACAAGCCTAGTTGCAGCGAATACCAACACCAGACAAAAGAAACACTTCAGTTCATTACATCAGCATGCCACACACTTCACGTAATTTGGGAAGCAGTGAAGTGGCACTACTTGTGTCTACAGTTTAACGTTTGATAAGAATTATGGGTGTGTCAAGAAGTGTTTATATTACACGAAATGTGTGCTTAGCACAATATTGAAAAAGGTATAATCAGTGACATCGAACAATAACTTGTATGATCTCAGTTTCTCACAGCGGTGTTGAGGGGGATTCAAGCATTCTGGGATATGTGACCGTGTCTCCTGGTAGTAAAGTTGCCGACGTCATGTGTAACCGTTCTAGACTTACTGGCCTTCAATGTTTAATTGAGCTGCTTGAGTTAAGTGTAAGCCGTATTTCCTGGCACATGGGCCAGTCTCCGTCAGGATAGTCAATGTTCAAGTCGAAATCAGAAGCGGTACTGCTTGAGCCAGCGTGCACAAGACGGTACGAAATCCCACAGCAGAGTGAGGGCCTGTAGTAGTACAATATTCATACCTAGCTTCATATAGGCAAGCATCATCAAGATGCTTGAAAACTGTTGGGACAGCCAAACGCACGTGCTGGTACCACATGCCTACCTTTCCTTACGTTTTATACCGCTCACGGAATGCAATACTGGCATAACTAAAAAAAAATGTAATTTGGAGTTAATATTATGATTGAGCTAAAAAATATAAGAACTACATACGACAATACCAGCACACATACTTCGCAACATTCCATTATTGTCGAATGTAGTTATATTTTTTCACTCAATCGTAGCATTAACTCCAAATCGGCATTATTGGACTGCGCCACCATTGCATTCAGTGAGTGATGTATGGGTCGGAGTTGGTCCACTAAAGGACGTTGTAACTAACTCAGACAAAGGATTGGATGATGATAAGCAACGAATTGGAAATGATGTGGAGAAAATTGGTTGTGGCCTACTTCAGGTACTAGCAAGGCATTTGTCTCTGGGGAATGAAGAAAACCAAGAAAATAAATTCCGTCAAAATACCGGTGTCACGACCGTAAATCGAACCGGGCAATTTCTGTACACAAAGCAAAAGCGCCACTGCTCAAGTCAGCTCGTTCGCTCTAAAATAAAGAAGCAGACTGATTAGAAGTGGCGCAGGCCGAACTGGCTGTTTGACAACGAGCGTTTGTTTAGCGTAGGGGCTAGACGGGTGCGAACAATTCTGCTTAAAAAACAAGCTAGTACGTTACGACTGGGCGGGCCTCGGGTGGTGGCCGTGTACACATACGGTCTACCGGCGAACTGTTGTGGACACAGCATTGATAAATCGTTACTTCCACAGACGGCGTGCAGTTTCTTAACAAGCCAAGTGACATCTTCAAGAATGACTCTAATTGTAGGTTAATGTTGTCTGAGATGTATTACAACTCAAAAACCAACGAGGAACTCTCTGAGGTAATGACTTCACATGACTGTATAAAGATTATTAGCCGTCTAAAGGCATAAATAAATCGGTGTTATTTACTAAGAGTCTACCTCAGAAAGAATTTGGTCTTTCCATATCCATTCGGAAGACAATACGGTTAATATAATAAAGGTAAACAATCGATGTTTTTGAATCATACGAAATAAATGAACACAATGCGTCAGCACAGCGCACTTCTTAATCTTAAACCCGGACCAACATATATTAACCACAGTGTTTTCAAGGGCTGAATTACTAAACCCCTGCAACTTCCTCCTTGCCACGGTTTTATGCCTTCGCATTATACTTCCACCTCGTACAGAATACAAAATTTCATAATAGGAAAGACGACACGAGTAGCATTAGCACAGCCCTTTCTGGCGTAATTTATTTTTAATATAAAGGGCATGTGTATGTTTGCGGGTGGGTTACCATAGCAACGAATTTTCGAGCGTTTGCACGTAGCAACCAGTTTTCACGCGTCGTAATAATTCTGATAGGTCACGACGAGGAACCAAACCCCTGTTTTCATGGACGCTTGTAATATTATAACCTTGTCCATATTTAAGTACGGAACCATAACTGGAACTGTTCATCACCCAGTGGAATGCGAATTATGACAAAAATATCTGGATGATTTTATCAATAAGGAACCTTGAATACGTCCATGCACGCCTACACAAGTTCAGTAGAACTATATACAAATAGACTAATCTTAAACCGGCAAGCTAGTCAATATGGCTACTGGATCTCTGTAGACTACGCAGGCTATTGGACGGAAACGCCTTAATATATGCGGAAGTTTGAATTCAAATTTTTATAAACAGCACTGTATACCCGTACATAAGAGCCCACGGTCAGTCTGTCGTTCCATCCCAGCCCGATGCTCCAAAACAGTGCGTTGAGGGAAACAATCATCTATATATTTTCGTCCAGTAAAGGCAATACCAAGAATCTCCTTTCTTAATACTTCGAAAATCAGACACACAGTACGCATAACACCGATGTGGAGAATCACGATAGGATACATGCCACCGTTCAGGGCAAACCCTCCGCCTGTGGAAAACCCAGACTACAATTCACGAACGACTTCTTCACGGGGTACAGAAAAGTATAAACAGGCTCCAGATTGGACAGCTTTCCCTCACTACTGATCTAGAATTTTCACAGGGAATTTCATTCATACTCAGGGAGAACCCAAACCAACGCAGATTCTAGGCTAGAGGGAAAACCCACACTGGCAATTACAAAGACATTTTGGGAAGTCCCAAACCCGGAAAACGACCTTTTCTGCTTTAAAACCTAGACAGAAGGTTCCCACTCGTCATAGTACAGAAATATACATCGTCTGGGGAACCTCACAATTTATGATTACCGAACTAACTACAAGCACTTTCCGAACGCACCTAAGAAGTGACAGCATTTTTCTAAATCCAATTTCCATTTACGTGACAAAATTGTCATCATTAAAAATCCATCACGCAACATGTTTAGATTTGTATATGTTCCCGGCACCACACTTCCGTTGCATTGTCCTCGCTGCTTTGATTTGCCACTTTTATAGGCGTTCCGAGCGCGTGCAGATACACCGAAAAACAGGGCACCGGATATGTGGTTCAACGCACTGTGCTTTTATTATTGCAAAATAAAATTAATATGTAAAGTATATTATACGTTAACAAAGAGCCAACGATCAACAAAAGTCAACTCCACTTGCTTCATCTGTCCTTGCATTGGAGTACTATCTGTGGATTGTCGAAGGATTGCTATGCCGTATTACGACGCTTTCTTGCCCGTGCGCCTTCGTTCCTTGCATGTTGTCTTGTGTCCTCTCTGTGATGGTGCAGAGATCGTCCTGGGGTAGGGCTAAAATTCGGTCCATAAATCCGGGCTGACGTCAAGGAATCGGATCGCGGCCATCGTTTGATTGCAGGTAAGTGGAGTAACGGGAGCGCCAAATCCATTTCGGAAACACCGGTCGGAATGACACCAAGTTAAGCACGGTGTGGGTGTCGCGAAAACCCGCCACCCCCCTCAATCAGACCTCCTAATCGGCGTACTTCTCACCCTAGTCTGTGCAGTTTCACTGGCGCGGCGTCGGCCAATTCTGGGCCCTTGGCGACAGCGGTCCGAGACGCTTCCTCCTCTTCCCTGGCGAGTGAGAACGTCCCGTGTCTGACGCCTCTGGCGACTGTTAGTCGCCGTGATGGCCATGGATAAGCGTGAAGGAGCTCATCGCGCAAAATGACTATTGTAGTCATCACAAATAGGCGAAGCCGATTATCTGCGCTGTCGCTTGTGCCTGGGCGGTTGTCGGTTCTTCAGTAAGCAGCCAGAAGCTGAAGTCTTCCCTGGCCCTATCAGTGATGATGAGCGCTTCTTTGCTTCCTGTAAAGGTTAACTGGTATAAAGATTTAACACATACAGAATATGTGGGAGATGAAGAGGTGTTCCCGGCTCTCAGCTTCCGAAGCGTTGTCTTGTTCGTTCCGATCAGGCCACTTACACAGGCGTTCCGAGCGTAATAATGACAACCACTGCACCTCAAGAGAGAATTTACTTAACTATGCTGTATGGACATGTCCACTGAATAAAGTACACAACACCAACCTCCCCTGATGCTTACAAGTGTCAGTAAAAACTTCTGTAAGCTATATTTACTTCTGTGACGTGTGACCTATAGATTAAAATTCAAGGATGAACTTTTAACAAATAAATAAAATACATAACAAATCATTCAGGATGGTTTCGGGAATGTCATCATTAAGTATTTCAGCATACACATAAGTCTTCTTAATTAATAAGTTCAAACTGACATGTAAAGTTTACGTAATGCAAACACAGCTACACTTATAGAAAATCCTGTCAGTAATTCCTGCTCTATCGTGCACAAACACAAGCACAAAAAAGATGATACCAAAATGTGAAAATACATAAATATTTTGTCAGTATCATTGCAATTCTTTACACTTCGTCATGCCGCATCCCGGTCAGAATTATGGCTTTCTTTGCTGCAGATTTCTAAAGAACTTAATGTCGTCACTGTGTGACCATCCACGTCCAACGGGAAAGAAAACCCCTAACCTAACGGCTGATAATGAGTTCTCTTGTTATCGCAACAGCCACAGGACGGTTTAGATGTGTACGGAGTCTGTCGTAATACGGATTAACAGGGCGAATGCAAACTCTTGGTTTTCCTTCATCCACTATTAAACTACATGGTCAATCGGAACTGAACCCGAAGCACTGATGTGAAAATCCAGCGTGTTACCTCGTTACTAACTCAAACAACAACATTCCTAAAAATTACGATAAGAAAATAACTCTGAACTGTCACAGAACTGCGCGCACAAAACCCATGATCTAAGTCTAACTTAAACCCACGATCTCAGTGTTCGAGTAAATAACTTCATAGATCTATGAACCTCACACGGCGCAGCTACAAAACATTAGATTTTCTATACTAGGTCTAAGTAAAGGCCTATGAAATTGCAAGAGAAATTCCGATTCTGTTAACACATACAGAAATATCTAACATCTCTATCATTACAGCACAATACAACCTACACAATAACGCACAAAGTAGTCGCAAGCTCCTGAAGATGGATGTATGAACATCCAAAATATGCTGAGCAGTAAATTGACATAATAAAGCAAGTGTCATCAAGTTGGTCTACCTTTATTCAAATATCAGAAATATCTAACATTGTGATGTCCTGCTTCAGGCCCCTCACGAACGACAAACCTGACATGTTCTTGCATACATTCAGTACCTATTTATTACTGAAACTCGCCTCCTATGCAAGAAGTCACTCTGGAAACGAAGCACTACCGTAACTACATGTGGATTCTCTTGGGAATACTGAATGACAACGAGGGCCACAGACGCCTTCCTCCTACAGGAGAGAAGAATGACTCACTTACAACCGCTTATTGCGACTCAAGACGTACTACGTATTAAATAACAGACACGTTTCTTAAATCAAATTGTCCCTCTACACTCAATTTAAAATAAACATAACCTAAAATTACGTAACGCTTCAGACAAAATACGCGTTTCTATAACTTCTAAACTCCTTTAAGTGATGAAATTTGAAATACACCTGTAATCCCTAACGACCAGCACAAATTACCGTCAAGTCAGAGTATATAGCATATATCCATGAACAAGTCTCCAGCCATTTTACTCAAAGGAAAGGTGTGGAATATATTCAGTGCCCAGTCCGGGGAGATGAAGAACAATGACGCTAAAATAAGGGATCGCAGGACTGAGTAATGGCAATTAGACACTGCACACCAGTAAACAGCACGAAAGCCCCATGCTGGGAGACACAAAGGGAAATGTCGCGTAAACAGCGTCCACAGCCGGCACTTTCAGGCTTCGTGTATACAGCAAACACGGAGTTCGAGTTTTGCTTGGTGCACCATAACTTTTCTGTGTGTTTGTCTGCTGTCCTGTAAAGGCTCGTAGATTGCTATGCGATCTATTGAGTTATCAGCAATATACACAGACCTCCTATGGGTAGAACAAGTAAAGAATTAAACAAGGGAAGAGGTACTTTTAGCCACCCGAGAGCAGGATGGAGTTCGTTTATTTCATACGACAGGACCTTGTACAGCATCACGGTCAGGGGGCATTCACATGGGGGACGAGAAAAAAATCGCATATCCATGTCAGAGGCGGGATGTCGGTCATGTCGATGCACATGCGGAATTCTAAACACTTACTGCCTGCAATCGGACCAGGTGCTTTTTGATATTCACCAAGCAATCAGGTATCCGAGACAACATGTCTCACTGGCAAGAATTAAGGCCCTTCACACTATGTTTCATTCCACACTTCACGGCCAAGCGATTACCACCACCAACGAAATTTCAGCATTGACACAGGTCTATTACGTAATCTCCACTACCATCACCAAGAACCCAAACAGACAAATCATACGTTGCAGAACACTATGGACAATGGGATCAGGAGGAAGTTCCCTCCATTGGGAAATGAAGCCGACACGAGACGCTAAATAGTAACTTTTCCTGGCGGAAATGTTAGAGAACCCCGTAATTCTACGACTCGACCATCAGTAACTCTTTGGTTCACTGTAATTCCTCAATAGCTGGTTATTATTAAAAAAACCCAGAAATTCTTTGTAACAGTCCTATCACAGTATAGTACTGGTCATTCAGCGGACCCTATTCTTATCCACTTCAGTCCAGTCGGTATAATGTACTCACTTATCCAAAATCAATTTTAAAATTTGCCGTATAATACCTTCATCTCCAAAGAACTCTCACTCCACATGGTCCAGCCAGAATTTTGTATGAATTTCACACCTTCCCATCAGTGTACCACGCTCTGTACTTCTTCATATCATTCCACACAATCACAATGATGCAGTTTACAGCCACATTTTCTTTGGCATAGCATTACTGCTTCCAAAGTTGCTCGATCGTGGGAATCGAACACAGCCCCTGGTTCCTTATCGCAATGTGGAAAAGAGCGGAATTATATCCCCTGGATGGATTTCAAACCTGTATTCCCAAGGTTCGTTCGGTGTGAATGCACGTTTTAAACACCGTGGTCATTCGCACCAATCGTATCTTTTTCCATGGCATCCTACACATTCAGCATAGGCTTCACGGTAGGATAAAACGCCTTGCACTGTGTAATAAACTAATGTGGAGTTACAGTGGCATACATTTGGCGATGCATAACAATGCCGCACAAAATTGCTCACATCAGTAAACGAAGCAGCATTATTCGATTTGAATAATGGTGGTTTTAGAGGTTTGTGGGTATTCGCCTACAGAGAAGTGCTAACATCCATCTCTACCTGTGCGGTTGACCACAAAATACCGACAGGTTAGAATCTCTGTGGGTACCAGTACCTCGATAATTTCATGGTTGCTAGAACTGCAGGAATCTTCACTGAAGTAGTTCGCCATCTCAAAGGAGCTAATGAAGGGTCAATTTAACAGGGCAGTAAATGGTTCCTTATATCGTGGTGAACTTGTTTTTGCAACCTGCAAGATTGTGTATCATAGAATTGCATTTCCTTTTCAATAGGAATGCCGCTGGAAGACAACTTACTCAAATATTCTTTACGCAGCACACTGGAAAACAAGTGTCCTAATAAATAAATTAAAGTTTTTTTTTTTTAAATGGCATAGCACCAGAATAAAGCTTGAATTTTTCGTAGCCTTTGATTTGACAAAAAAAAAAGTTCAGAATCTTTGGTAGAAAATATCACGTGAATACAGCCATATATAAACTACGAGAGCAAACTCAAAGCAAATATGCGGAAATTATTGGATTCCAAATCAGTTCAAGCGAAACGTTTAAACTGAAGACACATTCTTGTTTTAAAAAAAGAATTACATTCTGATAAGTCTGAAACTGGCTACATCAGTCTCCTGTACGAGCAATTGGTCAGCAGGGTTCTGCCCCCCCCCCCCCCCCCCGGAAATCCGAATTTAAAAAGCACCGATTTTTTCAGACGCGATGATATCAAACTTTTTACGTGATTTACCCTTCAGCCGAAGTCAGCCACTGCAGTCGACTGACGACTAGTACAATGGAGTTTAGAAAAATAAAATAAACAACTTAGGAAGTCTCAAGTGACCTTAAAACAGGAATATTAGTGACTGTGATTAAATTATGTGAGTGAGTCATGGAACATGAAGTTATATTTGTATGCATATAAGTGCAGTTGAAAACAATGTTATGTTACAGTTATATTTGGATCATGATTTTTAAAACATACTTTTTTTTTTAATCAAACATTAATTACATGCAGCCCCACGCTCATCCCCACCTCCAAGTGAAAAATTCTGGATGTGTGCCTGCGGGGAAGAGATGAGAAAAACGGCCATTACCCCTCTGCTGATACAACAAAGTGGAACTAATTACACACAACAATATACCGTTTATCTGTTACCTTCGGGAGAAGAAAGAAAGGAGTATGAGAATCTTATAAAAATCACATCTTTCTACAGAGAACATAAAAACTCTTTCGTGCTATCAAATAGGATAGTCGAATATTTCAATGAAATATGGTTCCTAGTCGAATTTAATATTACCCCGAATAAACTACGTATCCCAATTTTGGAAGCTTAAGACAACAGGAAAACACGCATTACTTGTCAAAATATATTGGTTTCTAAATTCACTTTCCCCACGGCGGACCTCAGCTACTGGGCGGGTCGCAGGTGGCGGAGAGCGAATGGCCACCAGATATGGTGGTTAGCTGCGAATAAGGGGAAACTCCAATAAGCAGTCCCGGACCGAGGCGGCACGACTATCAGAGAGTGACGGGGTAGCCTGTGGCAAGACTACAACCATTACAAATCACATACTCTCCAGGACGGTCTTGTGACCTGGCGAGTAAGTGCCGCCACTAATAAGCACTGCCACCGCTGCCTTGCTGGTGAGGGAAAGAAACCCCAAAGGCTAAGGGAAGGAAAACCCTGAAAGAAAACCAAAGGGAAGAAAGGCCTCTATAAGCAAGCAGGAGCTAACCCACCTAGGGGAGAAAACCCTTAAGAAAAATCCTGGTCCTCCAAGATGGGGGTTGGACATAGGGCTAGCAACTCAATTCCGGAAAAAACCATTTTTGCTACGAAATCTCAGTCAAGTACAGCCGGTTGGATATTTGGAAAACGAACTGGGCAACGCAAAAGGATGAAGACTACGGAATTTAATATTGCGACATGGAATGTCCGATCTATGCTCCAAGCTGGGAAAACGGAAGAAATTGCAGATGAGTTAAAGAAATATAACATACAAATAACAGCATTGCAAGAAGTGAGATGGCCACACGATGGTTGGATTAAAAAGAAAAATTACATATTATTATACAGTGGAACAAAAACCTCAAAGGGACAGCATGGCACAGGATTCCTTATGACAGGTTGTGCGACACAATGTATAATAGACTTTGAACCTATTAATGAGAGAATGTGCAAATTGAGAATCAAAGGTAAGTTCTATAATATGACACTCATAAGTGTATACGCTCCCACAGAAGATGAGAACAAACGAAATGCTGAAGAAATGTAATGATTTTATAATAAGTTGTCGGATGTATGTGACAAAACACCAAAAAATGATGCCCTGATTCTCCTTGGGAATTTTAATGCTAAAATTGGGAAAGAGCATTCAAATAAAGGAGCAGCAGGTAGACACACCTTACATGATATCACAAGTGAGAATGGAGAAAAATTAGTGCAGATGGCAATAGTCTACAACCTGGAAATAAGTAGCACTAAATTTCAACACACAAGAATCCATAAGGGCACCTGGAAAGTCCCAGGGCAGGACATTTGTAACCAAATAAAGTACATACTCATAAGCAAAAGAAGTGCATCTATGATTAGTGATGTTCGTACACTTAGAGGACCGAGCTGTGACTCTGATCACTATCTTGTTAGAACAAAAATATGGCAGAGAATTAGCAAAGTTAATGAAGGTATATATAGAAGGTCAACAAAATGGAATGTTACAAAGTTACAAAATCCCGAAATAGAAAACAAATATGAAAATAATATAGCCCAGAAATTAAACGAAACAGAACCAAGCCCAGACACAGAGCTAGAATGGGATAACCTTAAAAATATCATTAACGATGTGACACATTATGAAGTTGGAATAAGAATAAACACAAAACACGCGGGATGGTTTGATGAAGATTGCAGAAAAGCAATTAAAGCAAAGAATGAGGCAAGAAAGAAATGTATAACTCGAGACACAAGGACTAAGAAGGAAGAAAAAAAAATGAAGCTAGAAAGATCTGTAGAAATAAGAAAGAGAATGATAAATAACGAGATTAAAGAGCTAGAAATTGAAAATGGAAAGAATGACAATAGAAAGTTCTACAAGCAACTGGAACATTAGCTAAAACTTATAAACCAAGAAATAGAAATATCAAGGCTCGTGATGGATCAGTATTAACCGATGAAAATGGGATTCTAAATAGGTGGAACGAACATTTTAAAGGAGAACAGAGTGCACAACAATTTGAATTTTATGAAAATGAATCATATGACTACATCGATGAAGAAATAGAAGAACCAGCACTATATGAAATACAATAAATCACAAGAAACCTTAGAGAATGAAAACGACAGGAACAGATAATATTAATGCTGAACTCCTGCAAGCTGCAGGTCCACATATGACCCAGAGAATACAGGAACTTATTCTTAATACATGGAGATCTGAAAAAATGCCTAGTGAATGGAATAAGTCAATAATATGTCCAATATATAAGAACGGAGAGAAATCTGAATGTTCCAATTACAGGGGAATCTCACTTCTTAATACAGTACATAAGATCTTAGCAACAGCAATAAATAACAGACTTAAAACATATGCAGAAGATTTGTTGAGTCAAGAACAGAATGGGTTTAGGAGAAACAAGTCAACTACGGACAACATATTTATAATGCGACAAATATTAGAGAAATGTTATGAATATAACATTGAAATGCATGTATTCTTTATTGATTATAAACAAGCTTTTGACTCGTTGACAGACAAAAAACCATACAGATACTACAGGAATTGAGGACACCAAACAAATTGGTACGATTAATTAAAATGACAATCCAGAACACGGAGGCAAGTGTGAATATAGAGAATCTTATTTCTAACCTATTCTTAATCTCATCAGGTGTGCGTCAAGACGACCCACTCCTTGCAACAATATTTAATACTTGACCCAGTAACTAAGAAACTCAATTTTACATGAAATGTTAGTTTAAAACTGAAGCAGATTGTTGCTTATGCTGATGATGTTGCCCTTTTAGCTAGATTTCTGAAATCTCTCAAGAAAATATTTCATGAATTGCAAAATGAAGCAACCATAGTAGGATTAAATATCGACGAAGGCAAAACTAAATATATGCAAATAAAGAGAACTGGAATAAAAGACATAACACATCTAAAAATTGATAATTTTGCCTCTGAAAGTATGGAAAATTTTAATTATCTGGGCTCCATTTTGAATGCAGATAATAAAATGAATATAGAAATTACTGACAGAATAGCAAAAGGCAACAAAGCATACTATGCCAATGCAAAACTAATAAAATCGAAATTCCTAAAGAAAAACAACAAACTGAAAATATATAAAACGATTATAAGACCAGTCGTTACGTACTCATCCGAGACTTGGACATTAACAGCAAAAGATGAAAACAACCTACACATTTTTGAAAGGCAAATACTAAGGAAGATATATGGTCCTGTCAATATTGACAATATATGGAGAATACGAAACAACACTAAGACTGATAAATTAATAGAAGGTGCAGATATAGTGAGATTCATCAAGGCGCAAAGAATCAAATGGCTGGGGCATATTCAAAGAATGGACCAAGCAAGACCAACTAGGAAACTACTAGATTGGAAACTTACGGGAATTAGACCAGTACGAAGACCAAGACAACGATGGAAAGAGGATGTTATGAAGATCTAAAAAAGCTGAAAGTTAAAAACTGGAAGGAAACAGCTAAGGATAGAAGAACTTGGAAAGACTTGGCTGAGAAAGTGAAAACCCACAAAGGGTTATAGTGCCAAATGATGATGATGATGATGATGATAAAATTAACTTCCAGTATCGATGCACTCTCAGAAGTGTTTCACTAACCATCCTTAAGAAGAATGCACATGGTGCAGTTTGCCACGCAGTTAACAGACAATACCATCAAACAGGTTATTGTGCATATAAGCTACACTGAATACTATCCAAATCGAACAAAACCTGTAGAAAAAAGGCCTATTGGCGACATTTCACTTACCCCCAAAATAAAAGTACCGAGTTTCACGAAACTCACAAGTGCTCAACAGCAATATGTGCAGATATCTTATACCGAATTTCACCCGAACTGCAAGATAAATGTGGAAAACAAGGATAGATATCCGTTTACGCCCACAATAAAGTGTGGTTTTCATTGCGCCAATTTCCACGAAACTCGATACCACTCTATAAATTTTGTGGACATCCCCTCTACTGAATTTCATGGATACAGAGCTGTAGAAAATTCGACAGAATTTCATTTATATCCTTACGACTTTCACTTCACACAGTTTTCACGAAATTCATAACTGATTATATCTACACCAAATTCCAGCCAAATCTTTTTTCTTTAATGTGCAGAATGCGGGTGGAAATTAATTTATTCCGTTAATTAAGCTACTACTGTCACTGACTTGACTCTCATGAAAATCCAAGAACCCTTTAGTCGTTGACAACAAGTCACAGATAGACAGACATGGTCTGTATTCTTTCCTTACTTTGTAAAGAACGTCTGAAATGGAGACTCTTTCGAATACCTCAGTGCATTGGACAATACCTGCATAGGCTGCCGGGTTATCGACAAGTTATACATGCACGGAGTATTTCTACAACTGCTGGTCTACTTTTAGCCTCTTGTTGTTAGTGTGCTGTTTGAATACAGCGCGCAGTTAATTTAAGTGACGCGATCCGTACGTAACCAAACATTCTTTGAGGAGGTGTAACACTGGCGTCACTTTGGTGTAAAAGGCTAAAATTAAACCAACGGAGTAATCATTAACATCGCGCCTCTAGCCGTGTGGGATCCAGTAATAACTAGAACTAAACAAGCGGTCCGCGACCTGTAAGTGGCTCGAGGTGACCAAACCAGAGCTCATTTTTCAACAAGCTACCTACCCTTTCATTCGCTTCCAACGAAGTCAAATCTTAGTGCAGGGAAGGAGCAACAGACTGCGCCGTTGTTAGCAGTCAGCTTTAAGCGGCCACCAGGTGTTTCCATGCGAAATGATAATTAAGTCTTTATGTACTGCCAAGTTTGTTACTCAAAAATTCTACACTCTACCCTGATGTGTATGTGTCCCAGAAAGAAAGTGATTATTTCATTTTACGACATTAACTAATTGATTTTTATATGGGATGCGTACGTTCACTGCTAGGCAGGAACTTAATTTTTAAATACCACTCAGATTAAGCAACACACTTCAAATTAATTATGCACACCACGCATTAATGAAACCGAACAGAAAAATACAGACAACACGGTTCATATAAAAATACAATCAGAAGGAAGGTTCATGCTGAGAAAATGAATGGAAATTTCATGCTATATTACAGCATTAAGACCGCCAATGACGTAAACAATTTACAGCACAGCCGGGCTTCATTACACAATTCCAAAATGTCATACATAATGCAACTACGAGCCCTGTTGACATATTAACACTCAAGATAAGCGGAAGCTACAAATTTATAAACAAGACTCTGGATTTTTAACGCTATTTAAGTTGTTACCTTCAAGGAAACAGATAATTTTAATACGAGTTCTGAGGCTTTCGCAGCGGTGCAGTTCTTCTGATAGGTGGCGCCATTACATGTTCTGCATATTCGGGCTAACATTGAGTTGAGCCAGTTTCATATCATGACATAGTTTCGGACCGTGTGTTCCGCCATAAACACTGCTCCACTTCATTCTAGAAAGAGGGTGCATGCGTGACAAACAACACGCACAAATTTACAGCCCACAGAGGGGAATGTATTTTAAAACTAATTTTCCCAAACGTAACAAATCTTGCAATCTCTTTAAAAGTATATATGTAAGTATGGAAAATGTGTGTCACCTTCCTGTTTTCATATTATAACCAATCTAGTTCCTATCAAGAAGCTGTAAGCGAGCACACATTTATCGTCCCCCACCTTCGGGCCACAAGAGATATTAAATAGCAAATAATTTGAAGTAGTATCTAACTGCAAGCATTGACAATATTAGAAAAACTCTAACATCTGAACGTGACGCGGTATGATATTCCGAGCATCCGGCGACGCTGACGCTGGGCTCCGACCTTTCAAAACCACGCCACAACTAAATATAGCTTGCCTCCGTGTAGCGGATATACGATGCAACCCACCCGGCCAGTAAGCTCTTGTGCCCCACACTGACGCTGCTTGCTAGCATTGAACAGCAGACTTTTTAACTAAAGGAAGGAAGGGGCTGGATACGATGTCCGCTGCTTAAAAATCTATTGGTATGAAACCAGGTGTCTACTGTAACAGTGACTTAAATCAGCAGCTACGCCATTCCAAATCATTTTTATATATGTTTTCAATGACCGCACTTTTAAAATCCAGAATTTAAAGATCTGGTCTTTCAACAGTAAGGGTACATGACTATACCGAAATCCTGCACCAAAACATATTCTGAACCGTGTGGCGAAATACGGAAAAGAGACCATGTGGGTAACCGCTGCAGCTGCTCCTCTGGCAGCGTTCAAATATGTCGCAGTTCATACAAATGAGTTACTGAAATACTGTTTCTGTCCACATGGTAAACGATTCACGTTCAAACCTATTCTTCCACTCCCCCATAAGTCTTCATGGCGTAGCGCTCAACTATGCATAGGAACAACTCTGTAAGTAGGCTAACAAATAAATCGGTAGTAGAAGTAGACTAGCAGTTGCAGCAATACGTGTTTCTTGATTACTGCCACCAACAAATTTTCCAATCTAAATCTCGAAAACGTATTAGACTATCTTCTACAAACAGTGAACTCTCTAACAAGAAGCATAGCTTAAGTGTATACGTGTTAACATGTAAAAAACGACAAAGCTTAGTTCTCAGTACTCCATCTCCCCCTGAAAATTGTCAACAGCAATCGATTTCAGTTATTAAGGTAGCTTCAATCATCATCAGTAGGCCTACAGACAATTAATATCACTAGTTAATATACTGATAAGTAAAGAGTGTTCTTAATCCGAGAACCATCCATAAATAGACATGCCACATTTCGGAACACAGTAGGCCCACAACAGTGAAGAAAGGAGAGAAATGCAGCCCACATTATGGGCTAGGACGAATAAACAGAACATATTAAAACTCCATCATATTTACCGAAAGCTCGTGAACGGTGGTGTGGCATCTGCCATGCAATCGGCAATCAGTACCCGCAGCGATGCGGGGAATTTGGATTATTTTTGTTCCCAAGCCGACCTCCCACAGGGTGGAAACAAAACATCGTTTGGCAGCAATGAACACCGAGATCGACATGATACACCTCACTGCACAAGTAAGATAAAATTCTAACATCTAGTGGCCAGCATTCATTCACACTGTGGTATGATGAATCAACATTACACTTCTTGAGTGGGGGGAGGGGGGCGACAAACATGAATGATTTCCCCCAAAAGACAAAATTCGACAATGTCCCCGTGTCACCACGGAAGCTGCTTAATTAGTGATGGACTTAACTGCTTTCGGCTACATGCGACGTGAAATATATCCTCATTACAAAATCCGATGAAACACAGAAACTTACGTACACAGTTACCAAGGATAGAATTTTACTGCGGCACATTACGTACTGCACTGTACAAGTGGTCTTTTTTTTCCATTTGGAAACAAAATGCACAAACACTGGGATTTTATAAACTCTCTGTCCTCCCCTCCCCCACCCCCTCCCCCATCTCCCGGCATATTTGAAAAAAGTTGCCCCGGTTCCTGCCGTTCTGATATGACATGCAAATGCAATATCTAAACTAAAATTTAATTTAAAGTACTGTACACTGTAATTACGCACTCTGCTCGAATGACAAAATGGAACAAAACAGTTTGTTTTTATTATAGCAAGGTCGTCGACGACAACCGGGTGCGCCGTTACGCTAAGACAGCACTTACTGGATTATGAATTTTATGAATAAATGCTAATAACTCAGTTGTATGACGTACTGAGTATCGGACTTCTTTTATACAATCTGAGGTTGCGTCGCCACTTCACAACATTCCGCCACTGGCCCCACGTTAATTCGGTCCACACCCTCACATGGAGATACACTTTAATGTTCTTCCTCATCTACGCCTCGTTATTCCAAATGGTCCGTTCCTGTATGCATTTCGCAATTGCCACATGCACCCTTCACTGCGAAGACTCTTAATAGTCAGGTAACTAATCTGCATTCTTAGCAGAGTTCCAGTGACCTAACGACACTCACCATGCAAGTTCAAGGGCGCTGCATTCCATCTGAGCTCAATCGACCGCAGGTTCGATATTCACATGGGACGTGAATGTACTTGAAAGTACATGTACGTTTCTCTACTTGAATATTCGTCACTAATCAGCTACCACGCGGGTTGCGTTGTGAACTTGCGTATAACCAAGAGAAAATAACATGTCTCGGCAATATAATTACGACACAAATTTGAAACTCGCCGACAACCCACCTCTTCAAGCGATACTAAATAATATATCACAATATTCACTATTCGTATATATGTAACAACAACATTTGGCATCGTAGCGTCACGTAACCGAAACTGCGACCATAAGAACATACGTGAAAGATATAAGAGAAATTTCTTACATCTACTCGGGCCAGTGTAAAGTCTGTGACAGAAACAGACACTGCTGGTGTAGAGCCCAACAGAAATGGAATCGACACGAAAAGATACCTCAGGTTTTAAATTTTCAGT
>Ga0131853_10003223_pt1 | contig 29290 bp, 22 predicted proteins | sample TergutLab28metaG_FD_92764 | JGI IMG/M metagenome (GOLD analysis project Ga0131853, IMG submission 92764) | Labiotermes labralis P1 segment gut microbial communities from Petit-Saut dam, French Guiana - Lab288 P1 (version 2) (version 2) | ecosystem: Host-associated > Arthropoda: Insects >... | reverse complement strand
CGCACCACAATGTAGCCAAACGCAAAAGGCTTTTATAATAAGCCCAAGCCGCGCACCACAATGTAGCCAAACGCAAAAGGCTTTTATAATAAGCCCCGCCTTTACCTCTTGTTTAAGTTCTAAACTCAAGTAAAAACATTAACTAAACAAACCTACCTGGCCGGAACCCATAAAAATATTAGTATTTTTTCTTTATTTGGACTTTTAGGTTAACAACTAGTTAAAGGTACCCCAATAACCCGTTAGCTACACAAGCGCAATAATAAAAAACACGAATACTTTTATTCAGCTTACGGCAGCCTAAACCTAAAAACCATTTTTTTTAAACCCGCCGCCCCGACCCAAAATACCGAGTTAAGTTCAGTGCATTTTTTTAAAAAATATGGTGTTTTTAGTTTGACACGCCTGGCCATCACCCATAAAAACTACAAAACCGCTCTAGGAAAGACAAGATTCGAACTTGCGACCCGCGAATTATGAGCTCGCTGCTCTACCAACTGAGCTACTTTCCTTTTTTTGTTATACCGAATTCCTAGTAAAACCCGCCGCTAAACCGATCCCAATAAGCTCTCTCTTGCTATAAACCTAAATTCTTGTATTTTTTCTAAAAATAATAAAATTAAGTATACAAAACAACTAATTTCTACTCACAGTTATGGCGTACTAGCAAAAATTCTCTTAAAAACGCACAGCGAAACACCTTGCTTAATTTAGCACCAACTTTTTCGCCAAATAGCTTCTACAAACCCAGGCATAAAACCGCGCGAAACATAAACATTACGCACCAGCTTAAACCCAAAATAGCTAAAGCCCAAACACAACCAACTTTACAGCCCTAAACACTGACTACGGCCTGAACTACCTTAAAAATATACAAAGTAAAAAACTTTTTGCACACCCACAACCAGGTTTTAGCAGCAAAACCCTAATAAGCGCAATAAGATAAATTAAAATAAATGCCCTGGGGCGGGATCGAACCGCCGACACCTAAATTTTCAGTCTAGTGCTCTACCAACTGAGCTACCGAGGCCTTAATAAGAAAAGCACCGCCCAGCTTTTCTAGTAAAACGTACGCAACCCTGCACGCAAACACGCAAGTATATACTCCCTGTGGGAATCGAACCCACCTCACCGTCTTGAAAGGGCGGTGTCCTAACCGATAGACGAAGGGAGCTTTAGTTTTTATAACAGACACAGCGTACAAACCGTATGCCCTGGGGCGGGATCGAACCGCCGACACCTAAATTTTCAGTCTAGTGCTCTACCAACTGAGCTACCGAGGCGCTAAAGTATTGTACTTTTTTTGCTAACATTTTTTTATAAAATAAAAACAGAGTGCTACGACGCTTTAAGTAAAGCCTAAACGATAACAAAAACAACTTTATAATAAACTACTCCCTGTGGGAATCGAACCCACCTCACCGTCTTGAAAGGGCGGTGTCCTAACCGATAGACGAAGGGAGCTCCACCTTTTCAACAGAAAAATTAATCAATTAAAAACTCAGGGTTACACGGGAAAGGCCGGACTCGAACCGGCAAAGTCGGTTTTGGAGACCGAAGGTTTACCATTAGCCTACTCTCCCCTAAATTTCCCTAAAAAAATTCGAGCCAAATAGACAGCACGAACCTGCCCGAAAAGCAAACCGGCAGTTACTTACGTACCTGTTTACGGCGACGGCACCCATTATGGGCACCCACGTGAGTCAGAAGTACGTGCCATACCGGAATTTTACGACGGCGGATACTGTGCAGCACGCGACTAACATATTTAAAATTACCGCGGAACTGTAGATATTTAAGCTGAGCCCCCTGTACCATTGCCCGAACAAGGACAGGAACAATCATCTCAAGAATACGGCGTGGGCTACGTCCAAGACGGTAGTTTTGCTGATTTGCGCGCGCAGAGGTCCAGTAAAGGATACGATTACCTTTTTGAGTATCAGTTAGAGTAACAAACGCATTATTGCGCGTTAGGCGGAACGAAAGACGCCAAAGCGGAATAGTCACAGTTGGGGCCGATTTTGGCGCATTTTTATAAAAGTTTCGGTTTACCACCTTGTGCCCCATATAAGGCGGCACAGGTTTAATTACGGGACTAAAGCGCGCCCGCGCCGAAACATTGGTCGGCACGCGACGCGTTTTAGCGCGTTTTTTAGCGTAAGACTTAACTTCTGTGAAATACGGCATTGTTTTGGCACTGTTAACGTATTGGCCTAGCTCGTTATGCGGACGTTGAGCTTCAATTTTTAGCTTACGCGCAAGTCGAAGTTTTTGCAGTAGTTCTTTAACAACAACAACCATAAAATAATAAATAAAAATAAATAAAAAAAAAAAAAACAAAGACTAGTTTTTTTGGCAAATATTACATATCGATGTAAGCGCTGTACCTAATAAATTTTAATCTCCAAACTGAAATTAACCAGGTCGAGGGCGGAATCGAACCGCCATTCTCGAGTTTGCAACCCGATGCAATAGCCGCTATACTACTCGACCAACACTCACTTTTTATAACAAACATAACTTCAACTAAATGAGGGGGGTGGGATTCGAACCCACGTAGGTCACCCACTAGATTTACAGTCTAGCGCCTTTAACCACTCGGCCACCCCCTCTTTTTTACACCTACTGCTAGAAAAAGCACACAGCAGGCCAAACAAAAAAATGACTAAAGTTAACGGGTGTACTTCACACCAACATTTAGTCGAGTTACATCAAGCTTACGCGTTACTCGGCGGAAAACCGGCAGCCAACGCCAACGATACTCCGGAAGATAAACAACCTCTTCGTCCTCAAAGTGACCAGTTTTACGAATCATATATGACCGTACAGGGAGTTTACGTTTCGCGGCGTCAATAGCTTGCTCAGATTTTTTGCGCGTTGCCCCGAAAACTTCGAGAATGTCCACCCCCGCACGTAGCGGCGCAACCCAAAAATCAACAGCACCCTTACCTTTACCCATACGAATACCTTTAGGCTTCGTAGTCACGGGCCAGCACGGCGGGCCGGGAGTCCAAATTTTTGCAGTTCGTTTTACAATTTTTTTTGCCGCACGGCGCATTGCATTTAGCTGTTGTTTTGTAAGACGACCAGGCTCGAGAGTACGTAGTTTAAAATCACCAAAGCTTTCCTGCAGTGGCTTAACTGTCGAGGTTTGACGAAGTTGATACTTGTGATATTTTTTAAATTTAGTGCGTTTTGGCATAAGAAATTAATCAACTTTCGCAGGTACCGGAGCACCTAGCAGTTTAAAGTTATCGGAGCGGTTTGTAGTACCTAGATCTCGAAGCGTACGCATAGCGATAACCGGATACTCATAATCTAGAGGAACATCGCGAGTTTCCGCCAGTGCTTCGCGGAAAAACCATTGGGCTACCAGCTGTTCCGGCTCAAACGCAATGTAACCAGGGTAGGTCAGGTCTTCTGACAGAATACGGTCTTCGTATTTCACATCAATTACTGGTTCTAGAATATTATCAAACCACGCCTGACCTGGGAAAATTTGAACCCAAAATTTCAGCCCAAAAATACCATATTTTGTTACGATTTCAGTGGTATAGAAATCTGCAGGAATTTGGTAGCGAGCTAGGCGCATCTCACCGTTACCCACGATACAAACGCGACGTTTTAGCTCACCTACGAACTTACCCGCTACACGCATGCGGAAGTTATAAAGTGAATCAAGACGACGTAGCGAAATTGCTTTGTGGATATACGTCATGAAGAAACGAATTACGGCAAAGTGACCTCGGTGTTTACGCATCAGACGGCGGAGAGTGATAAATGGCAGCTCCAGATTACCTGGCAGGGTCATCATCATAGTTAGCCCGTGCTGGAAGATCGCCATTTGGAACGTTGACCAGCGCCATTTCGCAGCAAGACTACGGGTACGCTTCGAAGCACCAAATCGCGCCACAAACCGAAAGCGGCGGCGGTATGACGTACGCAGGCCGCGGAACGTACTTTGCAGCCAAACATAAGTTCGGCAACCAGTACGTTTAAAGAAGAATTTCTCAAAACGTAGACGGAAACGTACGCGCCACATACGTTCAAGATACCGACGCATCGTAGGTGTTAGGGTAGGGGCACAGCGCGCTTTACGGCGCGCGTTAAACTTCATTTGGGCAAGTTCGTAGTGTACACGCAGTGAGTAAGGTTGCGTAAACAGCTTTACAGTACCGAGCTCGCCGCGCACTCCAGGACCTGTTAGGAAACGGAATGGGTTTGATCGGGGACCAATTAGCTTACGGTTTTTTACCGCGAAAGTGTAACGGTTAGCGCGAACAACCGAGGGTTGGCGGTCTAGAAGGCTATACTTTGCGGCTAGAGCTTGGCTTTCCGGACGAGCAATGCCTGCATACAGACTTTTGCGCCACGACTGAACTTTCCACCAGCCGCGATAATACATCTGATAACGGTAAGCCTCAACCGTCGGTCGGGCAGTTAGTAGGCGAGCGCGGCGGCCATGTACACCACCAAAAATTCGGCGGCCACTTAGGCTATGATTTTGTGAACCAGCAAATTTGTACATTTGCGGAGTAAAGAGCCCGAAGTGGTGGGTAACCAGCGTAGTTGCACGATGCAGAACTTTGCGGCGAGCTCGAGAATCGCCATTAAAAGCGCTCTTGTAAGGTACCTGAATAGTATTGTTAGTTGGTGTATAAAATTTCGATAGAATAATTGGACGCATAACTATACAATTTAACAAAAAAAATCTAAAAACTAACTCTAGTTAAAAAGACGACGGGATGGTCGCATTTTTGATGAGCGTCGTTTATCAGTAGATTTAGTTAGGTTAGTTTCTTTACTGCCCCCCGCAGAAGCTACGGCAGAGCGTAGCGTACGCAGGCGTTTAAACACAAAACGTTTAGTTGGGTTCGTCACAAAAGTGCCCTCGGAGCCTGCGTGAGTCGCAGTATCCTCAACACTCGTATTGCCCGCAAGCGCCATACGGTTAAATAGTACCTGTACCAGACGCGAGCTATGGGCCCAGGCTTCGCGGTATGCCGGGTCAAAAATCGCAATAGACGAAGCATCATAAACGCGGTTCACGGGGATTTCTTCAAAGGCTGAGGCCTTATCCACTTTGTACTCAACAGCAGATGCGGCTTCTTGAGAAGCTTTTGAGCCTTTAGCGCCCTTTTTAGCCGCTTTTTTACCTTTATCTTTTTTATTTACTTTTTGTTTGCGTACAGATGGCGCCATTCCAGTAAATAGTACCTTACCTTGCGCAGCCAGCTCTTCACGACGCAGTTCAACAATCCGCGCCTGATCAACAGCCTGTTCCGCAATTGATTTTTGTCGACGCGTTTTTACTACAGTAGTTTTTGGACCATTAGGTTGGCGGTAAAACTCACCCAGGCCGTACGGCGTACCGTTACGGCGAAGACTCGGCAGCATTGCCACAACCGGAGTTGTTAGGGTTGAACTTAGACGACCGCAACCAAATGCACGGCGGGCGGCGGCAAATCGAACCTTAAAATAAGCAGCCGAAATACCAACGTGCTGTTGGTGAAATTTATAACGTTTACTAAATTGAGTATAGTGCTTGAACTTACGTGCTGCACCAGAACCCATCGCATACGAATACAGGAAAAAAGCCTCATCCGTAATACTTTCACCAACTAGGCCCGTAGGTAGAGTACGGCCTACAGGAAAGGTTGGGCGCGGGGTTTGGAATACATTGTAACCAGGCAGTCGATAAAAATTACTTGGTTTTTCGCGATAACGGCGACGTGCTTTATACATCGGACGCCATGTAATACTTTTTTGTTTCGTTAGCACCCGACCGGTTTGGCGGAAGCTCGGGAACCGCATATAAAATACGTGAATAAGGTACCGGTGGTTCAGGCACGCAATATAGTAATTCGTAATCCACATATACCCGCGGCGTAGTTGATAACGCAGATGTAGATATACAAACATACAATGCAGAAGCGTAGCAGCGTAGAACTTACCTCGTGTAAGTAGACGTACGTGCCAGCCGCGAGAGATACCAAGACGAACAAGAATTGATACGCCAGTCATTGCCATAATTAAAAAGTCAGACTAAAGTTTTAAAAATTAGCGGCGCCACATCGATAGACCTTCGATCATCGAACCTGCGAACTGCATACGACCACCATTACGTGGAGTACCGCCGTGAACCCAAGAAAACTGTAGGGCAACTGAGTGACCATGACGGCCATACACTACGCGACGATCTTCAACATCCGCATAATAGGCAGTACGTGTTGCCATTCGACGTGCAGATCCGAGATTTACTTGAGGTTGCATTAGCCACATGTGAGCAATTTTAGATAGAGAAACAATTTCAGTTTGACGTACCGGCAGAGTCACGTTAAACTTTTGAACACCATTAACAAAAACGTGACCGCGCTTAATAAGCTCGCGGGCGTACGTTACTGACCGCGCACCTAGAAAAGACGAAACGAAATTATCCAGGCGGTTCGTATACCGACGAGAAATCTCAAAACGACGGCCATTGGCATTACGCGCCGACCAGTGGCGGAAGTGACGGCGGTACTGCCATACACGACGCCAGTCCAGCATACGCATAACATAACGACGTTGACCGCGCCAACGTTTAACTGAGCGGTACTCAGAAAGGCTTTTAGGGCGCATACGACCGCTACGCGCAGCAACAATACCTGCTGCAACCGCGGGTAGTGGAATACGAGCCCGGGCGGTTAGCATATAGTTACCAAGATCCCGCAGATAGTTAAATTCAGCGGGTTTGTAACGCTCAAAAACGATATCAACCTGACGCGATACGTACGTCATACCTTTAAAGTCACGCCACATCCGACTCGCGGGAGCAAACATGCTACCGTGCGTCATAGAATTTTGATGGCGGTGGTGGGTTAGGGGTTGTTGGGCCTCTACTTGGCGCATGCAGCTACCCAGACTTTCGGGCGATGCTGCTGCAGCTCCAACACCCGATGCAAGGGGTTGAAGAACCTTGGTGCGGAAGCCATCACGATCCAGCAGGCCCCCGTCAGACACAAGAAGTTTAACTTTATCGTAACGACGGCCACCAATACGCGGGAATGACCGTTGTAGATTTTGAACACGACCATTGTGGATTGACATAAGCCAAAACAGGTTGACAACAGGGAAATGACCCCGAAGGGCGCGACTTGAAGAAGGCACCAGGCCGCGGCCACCAACTGCCAGTGCCGATAGTTTTTTCGGCGCCACGTGGTTTTTAGTATTTCGCAGATTACCGTCCGCGCGCTGGTCACGCATTTCATGCTCCGGAGAACGTCGAGACGCGGACAGGGTTGCGCTTGGGTACATAGTCGTGGTATAAAACCCAGAAGCCGCTGATGATTTCCGTAGCGCAAACATATGGAAAAGAGTGGCGCTTAGTGGTTGATTTTTGAGCGCAGTTTTACGAACTTCACCGCGGGCGAATGCACTACCTAGTACATCATTTTTAAAGAATCGAGCGCGTAGCGCACTCGCATACTTTGGTGCTAGACGATTAAAAAACCGCTGCAGACGTGCAGCCTGGAATCGGTTAGAAACATCAGCAAGGCGTTTCTTAACGCCAACTTTTGTACCGACAATACGTGAAAGTAGCATGTTTTGGGGCGTGAATAGGCGACCGTATCGGCCGCGCTCACGAGCATTTAGCCAGCGTTTATACGCTGGAAAATACGAGGGTACGGAATGTTGTAGCGCAGGGGTTGCGCTAAGGGTTTTGTCCCAAAATTTAAGCTGCTGGTTTGCGCGGAAATTAGCAGAAAGATAGCGATTTGAGTTTTGAAGCGTTTTTTTCATAAACTATAAGCAATATTTTAATCACATAAATAAATTATTTGTTCAAACGATAGAACTATACCCAACGGCTGGGACACACCACACCGCTACAGGCAGTCTAGAAGGGTTATTAGAGGGATTCGAACCCCCAACCAATTGATTCACAGTCAACTACTCTACCATTAAGCCATAATAACCTTAAACGAAACGCTACAAATACGCCAGCAGCGGAAGTACCACTTTACTTGGTAATGAGGAAATCGCGCGGGCGCGTAGTTCCAGCAGGAGTACCCATAGTTTGTTTAAAGAAACAAACAAGCATACGAGTATAAAAGAGAACGCCGCGCGCTTCGCTAGTTGGCAGAAAATACGGCGTCATAAGTTCTTGACCCACTGTTTGAAAATGCGTATCCATAGAAATTAGGGGTACCCCGCCAGCGAGCAGCTGATTAGTAATGCTTTCCATACCTTTATATTCCATTAGGAAAACCAGACCAGGCTCGCAGTATGAAAGAAGACGACTCATCATGTGTCGATTCTCAGCAATAAAGTGGTAGCCTCCAGCACAAAAACCCCAAGGGCCGCGGAAACATACACTAACTACCCAACCGCCCTCAAGGACGTCACCAACCCATCGCGATAGGCGAGCATACTTCGCCGAGCTACCAAGCGCCCACGGGGTAAGTTGCTTACCGTCCAGACGGCTTACAAAGGTGTAAAGGCGATTTAGGTGGTCAAGCATCATTTTTTCTCGTAGAACCAGACAAGTATCACGGTATCCAACAACAAAAGTCGAAGTTAGCGCTTCGGCGCGGTAAGCACCTTTAATATAAAAAATTTTCATAGCAGACAGTTTAGTCCACAGGTCCCGAGACGCTAGGTTACGAGACATAATCCATTAGAAAGAGAACAATAATAACAATCAGAATTGCTAGATACATAAATTGAATAAAAAAAAATATAAACTCATTAAAGAAATTAAAAACCCTGCAATTAAACTGCTGAACCCACTCGAGGCGGCAGGATTCGAACCCACGATCTTCTGTACCCAAAACAGACGCGCTACCAAGCTACGCTACGCCCCGTTTAAATCCGGTAAATTACATAAGTACAACAGTCTTTGCAAATACAAACAACGATCTTTAAGCAATATTTGTGCTATTTCTCGAGGCGGCAGGATTCGAACCCACGATCTTCTGTACCCAAAACAGACGCGCTACCAAGCTACGCTACGCCCCGTCGCATCTACAAACCTAATTGCTATTTCGACTCAAGTTTAGCAATAAGAGCTGCAAGGTGCCGCGCTTGCTTACCAGCCGCAACTTTTTGCAGTCGTTTGTGATCCGCAACACGATCCGCAAGCATATTGATCATAGGATCGTTATAAGGCGGCAGGTCAAAAATCTTATTTTCAAGGCGTTTTTGTACGCGAGGCGACCAAGCAAAACGGGCAAGTTGTCGGCCTTCAGCAATTGCCTGGTACGCAACAACCCGACGTTGCCATACACGGCTTTTGGCCGGTGCTTCCAGAAGCGCAACAAACTCTTGCAGTAGGCGCTTAGGCGCAGAATTTGCTTTCGCAAGGCGCGAAACCACTGCAGCGCGAAACCACTGCGTCACCGTCGTGTACTGGCGCCACCAAGGTAGTCGTTGAATGATCATCCGAGTACGACGGCCGTGCGTATAAGGAAATGCGCGCACCGGCAGGCGTAGCATCTCAAAAACCTCAAAAAGAGTTAGGTACGGGTGTACAAGACCTTGCTTTTTTAGAGCGAAAAACGTTTCCCGTACAATTCGGCTAGCAATTGCTTTCTTACCCTCCACGATAAAAGTATTAACAAACCGCTTTACCCAAGGAGAAAAGTACCAAAGGTAGCTCGGGTTGTTCATCTTAAATTCAGCTCGAAGTTTTGCAACCTCAGTACGGCGGGCTGCTTCATGCGCCTCCGCCCGTACTTTCATATTCGTCGCATGCATTTGTTTTAGCATGCGTTTTTGCGCAGTACGTGCGCGTTTATTTAGTTTTGTAGATTTAGATGGCATTTGCATAAACTAAAAAAAAATTTAAAATTTTTTACTACCATACTTCGAGCGGCCTTGAAAACGGTGGACTAGACCACCAAGATCCATTTTACCGCGAATAGGGCGATAGTGCACACCGGGCAGATCACGAACACGGCAACCACGCAGCAGCACGTTACCGTGTTTTTGTAGATTATGACCAATACCGGGAATATGCACGTTTACACGACGGTGGCGAAGGTGGCGTGGGAAAAGTTTTACCTTCGCAATTCGGCGGTTAGCTGAATTGGGCTTCTTAGGAGACATAATAGTCACACGAACACAAACAGCACGACGATGCGGGTTACCCTCAAGTAGCGGGGTTTTGCTTCGTTGGTGAGGATCGCGGCGGAAAGATTTAAGGTGAGCACCTACTTGTTGGAAAGTGGCCATATTAGTTTTAACCTAGAGTTTTTGACGATAACCTTCCTTTAGCACCGGGCGAACACGGCGTTTAAAAATACCCTTTAGCTTGTAAGGACTATGCGCCCGAAGTTTTTTAATTTGTTCAACAGTTTGGGCAACCCGAAATAGATCAGGGCCCATAATACGCACAGCACGGTTTTTAACCCCAAGCTGACGGCAGTACATACCCTTGGGCATGCGGTAGTGTACTAGGTGACTGTACCCCAGCTTAAACTCAATATTAGTTGGGTTTAGAACTTTTAGACGATAACCTAGACCGCGCAGTTCAATAATCCGCCAAAAGTGACGCACGTTACCCTGAACCATTGCGCGAAGAGTATGGCCATAACCAAAATTAAGCATACGACCAGCTCGTGAGTACGACGTTAGACAAATAAAAGACCACAGACCATTTGCTGTTACGCGCACCAGTTTAATGTTAACCGGAAACGTCATAAGAGGTCGATTTGCCGCACCTTCAAAACGAAGTAGAAGATTATACTGATTTAGTGCAAAAACAGAAGTTACTCGCATGTTTTTACAAAACTCAATACGTTCCGTCCACCCCAGCGGGCGGCGCATTCCGACAAAGCGTTCTTTACCGCGAAGTAGTGGAGCTACCAAACAGCGCACAGAAGTTCACCAAATCGGGTACCTTTTTTGTAGATGTAGTTGGGGTTTTGTTGGCCAAAAGTTTTAAGGCCTTGTTTAGTATTTAGGATGTAAAGAAGCGTTGGTTGGAAACGGCGTTTACTGTGAATATTGCGGCCCGTTACGTACTGGCGCCGACCTGGAGTTGAAATTTGTTTAATACCAAGCATTACACTTTTACCGTAGCGGTAACGAAGATACACGGTAATACGGTCGCGGTGGGGCTGGTCGATGTAACCATAAATCATGCTATGCTTCCGCAGTAGCTGTAGAAAACGGAACATTTCTTCGGTTCGGTGTACCGTACAAGCAAGTCGATTGGTGGTTAGACCATTACGTAGTGATGCGATTGCGTGGCTTAGAAGATGTCCTTGGTGAAATAGAGCCATAAAAATTAAAAAGCAAAAAGTAAACAGAACTACCAGGATGCGCGAGTCAGAAGTGGAAGTCGACCACGTTCCCCGAAAAGTTTAAGTTTGTGACGGCCAAAACCAAAATTTCGGCGACCGCCGCGACCGCCAAGCTTACACTGGTGACCCCAAGGGCTACCTGAGTGCGTGCGGTGGCGGTGTGCTCGCGTATAGGTGTTAGAAAGCTCAAGAACAGCGCGTTCTGAATCAAATTGAGTAACACCTAGCGAAGTCACCTGGGTGAAAAGACGAAGCGCAAAATCAACGTTTTTAAGATAAGTAGCGTAACCAAGCTCGCCACTATTTGGGGTATTATGAGTACGGTTTAGTTTTTCAAAACGCATTATTATATAGTTAGACTAATATAGAAGACAACGTTTTTCCCTGGGTCAATACTAAATTGCGTTTAGTCTTTAGTTTTAAGTAATTATATACGCCCCAGAAATTTAATTTTCTAATATTAACATAAATTTTATTATCTTAAACGCTAACGGCGTACTATTAGATACTATAAAAACTTTCTCGTGTTCACGATTAATGAGGAATATGGCCCGTATTAAATAAGGCTTTTTTACAACACGTAAAATCTAAATAAAAACAAAATGATTCTGAAAGAAACCATCCTTAAAAGTGCTGACAACTCAGGGGCCTCAACTATGCGGGTTATTCATCTATACAGATTTCAGGTTAAAAAACTTGGTAGTTTCTGTAAAGTTGTTCTAGTTCGTTTCAATGTTCGACGCAAGCTCCAAAAAAAACGTAAATACCGCGGACTACTAATCACCCAGCGGGCGCGCTACTCACGCCCCCATGGTATTTACGTAGCCTGGAACGGTAACCGGGTGGCAACCTACGCCGAGCGCCTAGATAAATTCCTAGGTACTCGACTGTTCGGGCCCGCTGCCCGCGAAATGCGAAATAAAAAACTTATTTCGCGCACCCTTGCGCGGCGTATTATTTCGCTATCCCGCGCACTCATTTAAGTACGCAAATAAAACTACAAAAAAAGAGGACATGGCTGAGTGGTTGAAGGCACCTGTCTTGAAAACAGGCGTACGCGAGTACCGCGGGTTCGAATCCCGCTATCCTCTGATTTCAGAATAATGAATCTAAACATGTTCTGAATAAAACTAAGGGACGCATAGCTCAGTTGGCAGAGCAGTGGGCTTTTAACCCGAGGGCCGGGGGTTCGAGTCCCCCTGCGTTCACCTCTTCAAAACTGGGGCGTCGCCAAATGGTAAGGCTGCGGTTTTTGATGCCGCCATGTGTCGGTTCGAATCCGGCCGCCCCAAATAAATTCTCGATAGCTCAGCTGGTAGAGCAGCGGACTGTTAATCCGTTGGTCGTCGGTTCGAATCCGGCTCGGGAAGCTTGCATGAAATTTTATATTACGTATGTACGCCTTTATTTAAATAAGCCTAGCCGGACTCGAACCGACCTTTTGCGCTTATCAAGCGCACACTCTAACCACCTAAGTTATAGGCCTTTTTACAAAAAATCAAAAACCACTAGTTTTATTTTTTCTTTTTTGCTACCCGAACTTTATCAGCAAACGGGAGGCCAAAAGAACGTAGTACACTTAGCTGTGCAATTGGTGAGGCTGTGTTAAACGTACACACCACTTTAATATCCCATGCTTCTGCAAACGAAGACAGTACTGGCATGTCCTCGCGCAGAGCAATAATCATCAGGGAGTACCCCTCCACCATAGCAGAAATATCAAAATATTTTTTAAATGGATGGCCGGTTCGACCAACTTTTGTTAGATCGGCCAGGCGCACACCGCGCGGCATATAGTTAATAAATTCGAGCATTAGCCGACAATAAACGAAAAGAAGAGGGTCTGATTTATGTTTAAAAAGCTCTGCAAAAACACGCAGCTCATCCCGAGTTGCACGCGTACCGCGAACTCGATATTGTTTAAGTTGATATTTTTGAGGCCAAACGCCGAATACGTTTGCGAGAAAAAAACCCGCAGGGGTGTAGTCATCCGTCGGGCACTCCACCATTACGGTAACTTTTTTTACTGCCGGCACCTCAGTAGGCCGAGCACAGTGAAACTTAGAAAGAAGCAGCGCCTTTTGATGTTTTTTTTGATAAAATCCGCCAAAAGTTAGAGTATACATATTACCAAACAAATAAAAAAATAAATTACACTTACCCTAATTACACATAGAATACATTATTACTTCAAATAAATTTTATAGTGAATTTTAATCCCCCTAAATTAGTACATTTTAGCCCACTCCGTACTCGGTCACTAATGGCAATATAGTCTAACAAGGCGTGAATCTAACGCCTAGGGTTTTTAGAATTTTTCTGGTAGGAGTTTCGCCCTTGAGATGCTTTCAGTGCTTAACCAGTCCTCCCAACTTAGCTTCCAGACATTTGCCTTGCTTTTTTGGCAGTCATGATCACAATCGGTCAGCCCTTCCCGGTCCTTTCGTACTAAGGTCAGAGTTCCAGTAAATTCATTAATAAAAAACGGTAGATAGGGACCAAACTGTTTTACAACGTTCTAAACCCAGCTCACGTACCACTTTAATCGGCGAACAGCCGAACCCTTGGAAGCTGCTTCTCCACCAGGATGTGATGAGCCGACATCGAGGTGCCAAGCGACTCCGTCGATAAGAGCTCTCAAGAGACATCAGCCTGTTATCCCCGGCGTACCTTTTATCTGTTAATCGATAGCCTTTCCACACAGAACTATCGGGTCACTATGGCCGATTTAATACCAGCATTGGTACTAACTTCCCTGCTCAACCCATCGGTATCACAGTCAAGCGAACATTTACCATTGCGCTCTTCAACCGGAATCTAACCAGTTTGAGTTCACCTTTTGCACGCCCCCGATACATTTTTGGAGGCGACCGCCCCAGTCAAACTGCCGCTATTACACTTTCCAACCACATGCGAGGGTCGTTAGCATTACGAGCGCGTGTAGGGTGTTATTGCATATTACGGTCCTGTACCCAACCCCAAGCGGAATTGGATAAGGTTCAACCTACCACCTATTCTACACAACAGCGCACGTAAGTCAATGTAACTTCACAGTAAAGGTGCACGGGGTCTTTCCGTCTAGCCGTTAATATTTCGCATCTTCACAAAAAATTCAATTTCACCGATTCTATATTGGAGACAGCAAGGAAGTCGTTACGCCATTCATGCAGGTCGGAACTTACCCGACAAGGAATTTCGCTACCTTAGGACCGTTATAGTTACAGCCGCCGTTTACCTGTGGTTATATTTGATGCGGGGAAGCCACATCGCCTTTTAGCGAACCAGGCACCGGGCAGGCGTCAGACCCTATACGTCCTCTTTCGAGTTAGCAGAGTCTTGTGTTTTTAATAAACAGTCGCCCCCTTCAATTTATCGCACTCGAATTAGACAGTTGCTCTGTCCACCAGCCAAGGTCTTTCAGCCTAGGAATGGTGCGCAACACACGTATAAATTACACGCATGCCGGCAAGCCTGCTAACCCCATAATAGTGAGCCACCTTATCCCGAAGTTACGGTGGGAATTTGCCGAGTTCCTTCAATATAGTTCTAACGCACGTCTTCATGTACTCCACTCACCCACCAGTGTCGGATTCTAGTACGGTTTTACAGTTAAGGGTTTTTCCTGGCATCCTGTGTCACGATAACACGCTCGCACCTAGCCTTGCGAAAGGCCTGCGGCTAAAAGCACGCAAACCCGCCGGCTAAGCTCGACACCCCGAGCCATATCAACACTCCCCGGGGTGGACCATACCTTACGGTACTGTCGAATACGTTTCCTGCCTTAACTTAATATAATTTCGAAACATCGAGTACAGCTTTCGCTATTCCTCTTAGTCACCGCCTTACTCAACGCAGCAGCACTGAACGTTGAAAACCTTGGGCTTAGGACGACGCAATTCTGCGCTTTACGTTACTCATGCCAACATTCTCATTTCTGATGAATTTTTCAATAACGACTAGTACTTTTGCAAGATACTAGATTTCAATAATAATTTTACAGAAAGCTCTGCTACCGTCGCATTTTCGTTATAAAAGCATCATTATACTAAAAACGAAAAAATATAACTTGCTGTTTCGGTGGATGGGTGAGTCCCGGACATTATCAGCGATCTGCAAGCTACGCCCGATGCTTTTTTACGAGTTCACAAGATAGGATGGCTGCTTCTAAGCCCACCTCTCGGATGTCTACGCAAGTTCACGCTTTAAACCACTTCCCCTTCTCTTTAGGACCTTAACATGCAATCTGGGCTGTTTCCCTCTTGACGCGAGACCTTAGCACCGCGCGTCTGACTGCCGCTGTACTGTAACTGGTATTCGGAGTTTTCCTAGACTCGGTAAGGTAATTAAACCCCCCTTAAATAAGAAGTGCTCTACCCCCAATTATTCGCACGCAACGCTTTACGTACATAGATTTCGCAGAGAACCAGATATCTCCAAGTTTGATTAGCCTTTCACCCCTAACTAAAGCTCATCCCAGTATTTTGCAACATACATGAGTGCGGCCTGCAATAGCCTGTCCTTAATTAGATCACTTGGTTTCGGGTGTAAAAAAAATGACTTTGTGAGATAACGCCATCCCCATTCACAAATATTTCAGGTTTGCTTTCACTACACGCTGGCCTATTGGCTGACGTTTGCCATTTAATTTAACTTGTTGGCCCATTATACACAAGGTACGATCTCATTCAACAATGATGACTGCTTCCTCGCAAATAAATTTGATAACTTTTCAATACTATCAGTTATTAAATCAGGTGCTCTTTCAACTTTCCCTCACGGTACTTGTACGCTATCGGTGAGTATACTTATTTATGGCTCGAGAGTGGTCCCCCGATCTTCCCGCGATTTAAGCAAAATCGCCGTACTGTGCAAAATCGCGTTTGCGATTTATAGTAAGCAGTTTTCGGACTCGCACCGTCTATGGTCTAGTAACTCACGCTAATAAAAGCATTACGTTCCCTGCTTACAGCAACAATGTTGCTAAACAACCGGCCCCGCTCACCGCTACTACCGGAATCTCTTGTGATTTCTCCACGCGGGTACTGAGATGTGTCACTTCCCCTGCTACGTAGGTTTGTAAGAACTAGATTATAACAGCGACCCCCAACTGATACAAATGTACATGCTGGCGTGATAACCCCCTGAGTAAAAACATAAGCGGTACTCAAGGGCACTAAACCAGCTTTATTAAATACAAAAGCGGGTTAAAGGTTTGATATAGTAGCCTTCAACTGCGATATTCGCGACTTTCCTTTCTTTGGGCAATTACAACACTATCAGCCTACCTAGTCAAGTGTACTTTTCGGTTTTTTGCCGCCCCTCTTTGAGTATACTCCCAAGTAATCCGTTTATTCACAAGTCAATATCTAAAATTCAGGTTTTTAACACAGATTAAAACAAATTTTACGCCCACTCGCCGTGCTTACAGTAAACGCGGCTTAACCATGTTTAGTTAGTTTTTTAATTCTAGCTGCAGTAAAACAACTAAGCTTTTATATAAAAAGCCGCTAAAACAACTTTTTACACACAAGACTCGGGCCGGACTCGAACCAGCGATATCGGATTATGAGCCCAATGTGATGCCATTTCACTACCGAGCCGCCCAGATAAAACTAATTAAAGCCTTAATTATAAGCTTAAAAAAATACTAAACTAACTTTTATGTATGAAATTGGCGTCTCCCTAGACTAAACCCAACTAGTACTCGCCCCCCTCTCGTCTCGGTTTCAGAACGCATTTACTGCTTAAAGATTACGAGGGTTTCACATAACCGACAAACTACCAACCCGCAGCCAACCCAATCGGGTGCAAACAAATCTGGCTAGTTGCCGCCTTATAATAAAAAGCCAATTGGAGATGAAGACCTGCCTATTTTACAGGATACTGAGACTCGCCAAATATAAAATAGCCGCAGTGCCTTCCTAGAAACCTAGTCCCCGCCACTGTTTTCTTAACCCGCATCCAGAAATTTTTTCATTCTTCACCTGGTGTAAGTGCAGTAGTAAACGGCTCTTCGGTTTTATGCAGCGTCGGACTTGCCCCTTTCGAAGCTAATTTTATCATTAATCCGCACTTTTGGTCACGCGCACCCTTTACCAAAGTAAAGATATTTTGTGCGGTGCTTCAAATATTATGCCTTACCTCTAAACACCCCCTTTCGGGTAGGAACACAGCATTAAAGTTGTACTACGGCGTCTAGCCGTATGCATTATTTCAACAACCTTGCCGAGCGGTCGTGCCGCGAATTATATCCCATAGCTTAGTGTCCTGGAATTTACGTGTTATCTGTAAACGAGTGCATAACTGCAAATCCCCTTCTACACTGCCAATATACTACCTGGATCCGCCAGCTATGTAGTATCTTCTATGTGTATTAACTGATACGAATTGGCCGTCTTTCAAATATTCTCCAACCACAAGTTCCCCTACGATTACCTTGTTACGACTTCACCCCGATCACCGATCAACGTTACGTGCATCAACCACAGCTTATTTTATAAACATTGTCTGCTGATTCATCTTGGTGCCAACTGACTTTCAGAGCGTGACGGGCGGTGTGTACAGAGCCCTAGAACTAATTCACCGCGACGTACTGATTCGCGATTACTAGCGATTCCAATTTCACGTACCCAAGTTTCAGGGTACGATTCATACTTGGGTCGGATTTACAGTGTTGCTCGAATTAACCCAGCCGACAAAATTTTAGGCAAAAAAATCACTCAATTGTGATATTCACTAAAAAAGCCATCCCTATATGCTGTTCATTCTCGCCTCCGTCTGTGCCGACCATTGTAGCACACGCTGAGCCCAACCTACAAGGGCCATAACGACTTGACGTGGTCCCTCACTTCATCTAGATTTTGCATCTGGTATCCACACAACAGGATCTTTATTATACTCAGAAAAAGAAGCCGCCCAGCCGCAATAACTTAACACAAGCTATTACGTGCTTGCTAATTTAGTTATATGTTCAAATATCTACAAACAAAGTTATGCCAGTAGCAGTAACGGCCCGTTGCGCCTTAATTAAATATTTGTAATAGCTACCACCCAGCCGCGCTTCTTGTCTCGGCAACACGGATGTAGTTGAGGGATACTCTTCCTGAAAGTAAACAAACAAAGCCATAAGGGATCTTGTTCAGTTCGCAAATAGGCTACTACAACTTTTCGACAAAGCATAAGGTTCTGAACGTAGTTAGGCCACTCTTCTTCAGTATTCAGCCTATTAACGCAATGTGCGTTTTAAAAACTACGCCCAGGGGCGGTCTGGTGCCCAAGTAACCCTACGGGTGTTTTACAAAAAGTTGCCCTATTGTTTTAACTTACAAAGTCATTTACTTCCCCGAGTTTTATCCACGAATTTACGTAAGTTACTTGACATTTTCTTACTCCCAGCGACAAAACAAAGCTCTGACACTATAAAAAGATGTTTCAATAACTCCTCATATACAAAAATTTAATTAACTACTTACTAACATTAACCTACAGGTAGCGGTTGTGACACAAACGTTTCGCTTCTGCTGTTGAGTTTGAAACAGCCTAGCTTACTGTACACCGATCGCAGTAAGCCCCCAAACAGCACTTACCAGCCGCGAATTAACCCTTCCGGACGACCTGAGTCTACGCTTGTACACAAAATTTGCAGTGATAGGCAACCAAGGCAGTTACCGCGGGCAAAATGCCCGCCCGCGAACGTCCAGACACAACATTCAACAGTATATACAAGCTTTGCGTGCCATAGCACAATAGAACACAGCGCTGCTACCGCAAGGGCGAAGGCAAAACTTACAATAAAAATACCATAAAACTAATACCTTCAACGTTTTCACAACACTTCAAACATATACAACGAATACTATTAAGCATACGCGAATCCGAGTAAACATAATCCACTATAGTGGCAGGGGTTACGTCCGGTATTTAAACCTAATCAAGGAGCTCACGCCTCCGGACTATCGACAGCCATGCAACGCCAAACGGAGAAGGCGGGAGGGGGTTTTACCCCGCACCCCACAATCCGCTATAAAAGGTTGGTAAGGTTATCCGTGGATTATCGGATTAACACGCATGCTCCACCGCTTGGAATAGGCTCCCGTCAATTCCCTTGAGTCTCAACCTTGCGGCCGTACGTCCCAGGCGGAGTGCTTGCGCGTTTGCTTGGGTCCAGGCTTCCCTATACCCCGCACTCATAGTTGACAGCGTGGACTACCGGGGTATCTAATCCCGTTTGATCCCCACGCTTTCGTACCTCAGCGTCAGTATACTGTGGAAAAACCCCTTCGGAAACAGGAGTCCGTCTGGTATCGAGGCATTTCAGCGCTGGCTCCAGCAGTTCTTTAGACCTACATTAGTATACTCAAAGTCGGAAAAGTGATGAAAGCCGTTGCAGTAGGTTACTATCCTCCAGTCTTTCGACTTAAACTAAATCGACCACCTACGTACCCTATACGCCCAATCATTAAGCATAACGCTCGCTCCTCATGTTTTACCGCTGCTGCTGGCACATGTATTCGCCGGAACTTTTCAATCCGCAACCTACGTCGCAATCCTAGTCTACGGAACAGGGCAGTTACGACCTATGTCTTCATCTCCCTCAAGCCGTCGCTAAATCAAGCTTTCGCTCATTGTTCAATATTCCTCACTGAAGCCCCACGAATGGGTGTGGGTCATTCTCATTCCCGCTGTGGCTGTGCATCCTCTCAGATCAGCTATTAGTCGCCAGCATGGTGGGCCTTTACCCCTTGTATTTCACCATCAACTTGATTACCTTAGGCGCCGACAGTTGCGACAATGAATCGTCTTTCTCGTTTCTGTGTATCTACTCGAAACGAGTAAACACAAGTAGCCCAGAAGCCTTCTCTAAACTACCGTCCACGCCTTGCTTATAAAAGTGGCGTGTTTCAAACTTATGCCGGATTCTCGAAAATGAGTGGTAACTTCCGTACACAAACTGGGTGGCGCTCAATTTTACTCACCCCTACGCCATCCTATAGGCCCTAAAAACCTTACGATTACGACTCACATGTGTGATGCGCGGCTAAAGCGTTCATGCGGAGCCGGGATCAGACTCTTTACTTAGTTCATAACAAATTTAATTAAAATACCCCACGTATTTTTTCTTTTTGACGTGTACCTCAGTTAAAACCCAAATCTTGAAAAAAATAAAAATTATGCCTGTACGCCTTAAATCTTTTCTATTTAAATTTAGTTTTGTTTTTGAAAGCCAAACCCGCACCGGCGTTACACACCTATGCAGATTACCAAAAACAGGATACAACAAACACTACAAAATTAAATTAAGGCCGCAAGGGGCCAAAACTATAACAAGTAAAAAAATGCAAAACTAGTTTAAAAAAACCTTATAGACCTAGGAAAGTGAACATATCAAATGCAAACACTAGGTAGGTTTTTAGGAATTTTTCAGAGTCAACGAGTGCTTTGTTACCAAGCACGAATGACTCGAACGCACGGCGGAATGCAAGACGTAGAGTAAAGTATTTCACCGCTTCTACACATTTTAGAGAAACTGCGTCACAGTAACCATTAGTACCTGCGTAAAGCAGCACTACTTGAGTAGAGATGTGCATTGGGCTGTGTTTGTTTTGTTTTAGAAGCTCTTGTAGACGTGCACCACGCGCTAGAGTATCGCGAGTTGAAGCATCTAGGTCACCAGCCATTGATTTGTAAGATTCTACTTCACGGAATTGTGCTAGGTCTAGTTTCAGTGCACGAGAAACTTCTTTCAGTGCGCGCGGTTGAGCGGCAGCACCTACTCGAGAAACTGAAAGACCTACGTTAATTGCTGGACGAATATCACGGTTGAATAGACCAGCATCTAGGAAAGTTTGACCGTCAGTAATCGAAATAACGTTGGTCGGGATGAACGCAGAAACGTCACCTTGTAGAGTTTCTACGATCGGTAGTGCGGTTAGAGAACCGCTACCCCAAACCGCGTTTAGGCGACCTGAACGCTCTAGAAGACGAGCGTGTACGTAGAATACGTCACTCGGGTAAGCTTCACGACCCGGAGAACGGCGAAGTAGTAGAGACATTTGACGGTACGCATTAGCGTGTTTCGTTAGGTCGTCGTAAACGATTAGAGACGCGAAACCACCTTCACGGAAGTACTCAGCGATTGCGGTACCAGTATAAGGCGCTAGGTATTGTAGTGATGCAGACTCAGCTGCGGTTGCTGCTACTACTACAGTGTAGAACATTGCACCTTCTTTTTTCAGACGGTTAACTAGTTGAACAACTGATGAACGTTTTTGACCAATTGCTACGTATACGCAGAATACTGGAGTTTCTAGGTTATCGCGTTGGTTTAGGATAGTGTCAAGAGCAACAGTGGTTTTACCGGTTTGACGGTCACCAATGATAAGTTGACGTTGACCACGACCTACCGGCACCATACTATCAAGAGCTAGGATACCGGTTGATAGAGGTTCGGTTACTGGAGCACGTGCGATTACACCAGGAGCACGAGCTTCTACTGGTACACGTTTACCGGTAGTAGTTGGGTTTACACCACCGTCAATACGGTTACCTAGTGCGTCAACTACACCACCAAGTAGAGTATAACATACAGTTACTGAAGCTACTTCGTGAGTACGCTCTACGAAGTCACCTTGACGTACTAGAGCTTCGTTACCTAGAATACTTACTTGTACGCTGTTTTTAAATAGACCCATCACAACACCGCGAACGCCGCTGCGGGTAAATTGAACTAGCTCACCATTTTTAACATCGGAAAGGCCGTTAACTTTAGCCACACCGTCTTGAACGCGACTAACCACACCCATGATAAAACGAGAGTTAAGAGACATATAACAGTAACGAAATACGATCTAAACAAAACACAGGGCTGACGCCGTGGCGCAGCCTTACTACTAAACGCAGTAGATTTTACTAAGCCGTAATGTAAAAATTTACTCAAGCCAACTACCGCTTTAAACGCGCAAACAACTAACAGTATTACTTTTAAAGAATACCGCGGTAGCGCAGCAGTGCAGAAAAAATTGAGTATTTACGAAACGCAGATACACCCATTAGGCGAGCTACGCGAGAAGTAGCAACTACAGCTAGTAGAAGGACAACAAACCATGCGCAGTACAGGTAAGCAATTGAGTTAGCGAAAGTAGTGAAGTCTAGTTGTGGCATTATGTAAAGGCTTAAAATTTTTCGAAAAAGTACTTAAGGATAGTTTAGCCGAATTTTCTTAAAAAGATAAACAAGCGAAACTAGCCGACCTAAGGACATCCATTATAGATTCAGGCCACAAACGCCACAATTAGCATATTTGCAAGAAACAGACCGTTCGCAAATTCGTAGCTAGTGAAAAAGTCACGCAGCCCGTAAAACCAACGAAGAAGGAAATCATCCCCTTTCACTTTATGGTAATAAAACCCAATGCTCCACAGAATAAAAAAGATAATAAATACGATTTCTTTAGTCATTTTATTTTAAGTTTTTTTAGAGAAGTTAATTATGCTCTTAAAAGAGTTTTTTACGCGCAATATTCCCAGCGTTCAGCTAGCGAATAAAAGACTCTTCAAGTAGGATCATAGGCATAAAAGACGCCCGCGAGCCATTTCCTACGTTCACTGCCATGTCATTATTTTTTGGCAGTGATTTAAACCAAGCCACAGAGCTACGAGAAACACCCGCCGGGAAGGAGTTTTGAGCTGTTGAAGCGTAACGAACAACAAGCTCAGCCACTTTTACAAGATCAAGCGGCTCGTTAGTGCTACGTGGGCTATTTAGTGCAATTAGAAGTTTATCCAGTTTAGCCGCTGAAGCAAGCATGCGAGATACGGCTACTTGCTGAACCGGCGTACGGCCGCTGAAGCCGCGAACTACGTAACGAGCAGCGACGCGTTTATTTTCAAAAAAGTCAAAGCAGCGAAGAGTCCGGGCCCGCACCGCATTACCTGCTGTATGTACCAGACCGCGACGAAGTTTAGTGTTTACTAGATTACCAAGTGGGGCTTGTACAACTGATGCGTCCGCCACAGTAAATGCAGAGCGAACTGCGTTAATTTGATTGCGTGCGTAAGCCACATGAATCGACGTGCGCCAGCTATTTAGGGTTTGTTTAACACTGCGGGTATGTTTTGCTAGAATTGGTGAAAAGTCAAAAGTACCAGCAACCCCTTGCAGAATGGCCGCACCTGCGGCAGCCAGATTATGCGGTCGCGCAGAAATCAGAGTTGCAAGCCGTTTAAAACGAAGAGCTGCAGCGCGCAGGTTGCGGCGAGGTGAAATCAGCGCGCGGCGGATTCCACGTTTGCGGCGCGAGCGGCGGCTGCGAATAAAACGATAAATACTAAATTTACGGCGGGGGCGTCGCAGCTTACGTGCCGCGCGTTTGCGTTTTGCTAGCGCAGACCGAATTACGGATTTACGTTTTTTTTTCACCGAAGAGCGGCGGCGCTTAATAACAAACCGACGAAGATCGCGTACGCGAGCGTGTCGCGTCTTTTCTCGAACTTTACGCATGTAGGTGCGTAGCTGAGCAGCTTTTTGGGCCGGGGTCAGCTTAGCTTTGTTACGGCGTTTTCGAGTTGGACGGCGATTTTTATTAAGAAGCGCAAGCACTCGTTTACGTTCGGTGCGCTCGTGCACAAGTTTTTGTTTACCTTGAAGCACTCGACGTTTTAGTGGTACGTTATAAAGTTTCTGCGCCAGGGCAGATACGGAAATAGGCATGCGAGCGAACCCGCTACCATCCCCAAACGTTTTAAGAACTTGAGCGGTCGTTTGCCAGAATTGCATCTTTAGTACACGACGAAGGAACATTGATCGAGATACGCGGCCCTTCGAGCGACCACCAGTCGTTACAATGCCAGAAACAACAGCTGCTTTCGTTTGGTGCACAAAAGAGCCTGGTTGCGTTTTAGCAGCTACACCAGAAAGCGTAGCATTGGCGCGTAGAACACTTAGTTTACCTTGCGTACGACGCAGCTTACGCAGTACAAGAGTACGACGCATACGTTTAAACATACGACGAGTACGGTACAGCTCCATACCCTTAGTGCGCCACTTACGGCGGTTACGTTTCGACCGCGCGAGATAGTGAAACCGTTTTAGTTGACGTCGAAATTTATGATTGCGCACTCCACGGCGTTTTGAGGTACGAGAAGACATAGGGCGCAGACGCATGCTGAGGCCGGCACCAAATGCACCTACTTGCACGCCGTAAAAGTTTCGCGCACGAGCATGACGACGGTAGTATACATCATTAAAACCACCGCGGCGTTCATCGCGACGTACGTAGTTTCGGTAACGGCGTTTGAAGTACTGTGCGGTTTTAAAGAAGTGAAGACGGGTTTTTCGGGTTCGGCGGAATGACGCCTGGTGGGCAAAAAGGAAACCAGGGGCGCGCGACCGGCGATAACCAAACCGTTTAAAACGATTTAGTCGGCGCTGGCGTAGTCGGAACCGGGTAAACCCAGTTACCCAAGTACCCGGCTTACGGCGGCGGCGGAACAGGCGTCGTTTACGACGAAGAGTTTTACGAATACGACTCATACCCTTACGCAGAAGAATTCGCGTACGGCGGCGGCGAATAATATGTTGGAAAATACTCACCATGTCGCGAGGAAGTTTATTCACTACACCGAAGCGTTTTGAGTGCGTTGCCCGAATTGCCGGGTTTCAGGTTAGTAGCGATGCAAAATGACGCTCTTCGCGGTATAGTCGGCGCGCATTCGCGGCGCGGGTTGCGGCGCGAAACGGATCAAGGCCAAGATGACGATGGAACATTGGGTTAAATAGTCGACGGCGTAGTAGGGCAGAAACCATACGCGGTACAGTCGAAGAAACCCCAAGAGGTTGGCCGTAACCATCCTTACCACCAAAAAATGCTTGGAGATGCGAACCAAAATGGCTCATGTGCGGGGCACCGAGTTTAACACCACCAAAACCAAGTCGATTGTAGGATTTTACTGCCGGTTTTACAAACGCCACTAGGCTTAGTGCGGTAACCGGCGAAGGAACAAGCGATGGGTGTACCTCGGCACGTCGTACTTGAATTTTTCCAGCATTTGCCAGACCAAAACTAAACTCAACAGCACCGGAGTGAAGGACTTCGCGTTTAGAGCCAAAAATAACCCCCCGCACCGGAAGTCGTGGTAGAGTCATTGACATTTGCCCACCAACAACTGTCGAATTTTGTAGTGGCATGCGCAGACTTGCGGGCCGAATAGGTGACGCAACCGTTGCAGTACCTTTAACTAGGCGTGAATTTTTAAACAGGCGCTTACGCTTTGCGGGGCGTTTTGAAATACGACCTGCTGCTTTAATTTTTAGACGAGCCAGAGACGCACCGCCAAAAAGTGAAAACGACGCACCACCGGAACGTACAAGATTTTTACGTTGTTGTTTTTTAAGAATTTTATTGATTTGAGTTGAATTACGGGCCGGGGAGGCAAACAGACCAGCGATATCCGCCTTAACTGCGCGTACGACTTTACGCGACTGCAGACGTTTAGCACCGGTACCGTACACCAGTAGATCAATAAACGTTCCCTTACGCGAACGCGTATCGATAATACGACGGCCGCGCGCTAGTCGCTGAAACACGCTACGCGGCTGCTTACGAACCGTTGCAAATAGCTTATCGGAAATTTTTTTGGGTTTAAAGTATTTTTTTAGAACTTTAAGTGGCGCCGTTAGGGTACGTAGCGCAGCCATGTCTACCTTTTTATTTGCGCTGCGAAGTGCCGCAAGCGACACCGGTACGTTTTTCATTCCGATAGAGTTAAGTTTAAGGGGCTTGCCACAAGTTAGGGTCCAAGAAATACCATCAAATAGTTTACGACGCACCGACTGCGCTTTCGGGCTAAGATCGCACCCACTAACCACCACGCCTTTCGCAGAAACGCTATGAAGTTTAGCCGGAGCTACTTTTTTAAACTCAGTTACACGATTTTTATCAAGAACGTTCACCTTACCAAGCGACGAAACAACACGGGCCGCCCAATTTGAAGGGGTATCAGACTCTCCAGCACTTAGCTCAAAACGAGCGTTCGGCAGTAGGTCATAGATTAGACGGGTACGCATTTCTGGCGTTAGTTCTACGCTCTGAGATACTACTTCCGCAGCAAGATACGACTTCCACCCAAGCGCGGTTAGTGATTTATCCGCTAGGGGGAACATCGTGTTAGCTGCTTTCGGGGCAAGCGCAGTTAGATCTTTAAGATCAGTTGCTGCACTGCGGGCTCGCGCAAAATTTACGGCAAAGGCCGGGTAACGCACCCCAAGAGCGGCCACAAGGGCAGCACCCCGCAGATTTTTAAAAACAACGGATGCAGTTGTTGGGCGGTACGGGCCTAGAGGCTGCACCTTTGGGGACAGTCGACGACGCGTATCTTCTTTACGCTGACGATGGCTAGAGGGGGTAAAAGAATTTAGGTTTTTAAAAACTGACATACTAAAACTTTAGTGGTAAGTTGATTATCTACTAGTGACGAGAAATCGCCTCGTTTAGATAAACACCCCCCAGTAGTACAAAAACGTAAGCTTGTAGGAACGCTAGGGCTAGTTCTAGCACGGTTACCGCGGTTAGAACAGCTACTAGTAGAACAAGCACTAGACCAGTTACCGGACCTACACCCGATAGAAGTACCCAAGCAATAGCTGCAATTACTTTTAGCATTGCGTGACCCGCTACCATGTTAGCAAATAGACGAATCGCCAGGCTAAATAGTCGCGTTACGAATGAAATCGACTCTACGAATACCATGAACCAACGAAGCGCTGCTGGAGTACCTGCTGGGATAAGATTTGCGAAGAAAGATAGGCCAAAAATACGGAAGCTTAGGTAAAGATTTGAGAAGAAGAAAGTACCACTAAAAAATAGGGTTACAGCAAGGTAGCTAGTCATAGTTGCCGCAAAAGGCATTAGACCAAAAAAGTTTGCGGTGAAAATGCAAAAGAAAGCTGCAGCCATTACGAAAAAGTGAGTGTCGTTTGCTTGCTCTGAGTTTGACTCAAACATTTTGCGAGCTGCGTCCACAATTTTATAAGCCATAAAATTCGCTGAAGTAAGCGCCGAAGAGTTTACAGTTACATTTACGCTCCAAGCAAGTACCGCAGTCCAGATTAGACCTAGTTGAACAACCAGTAGGGATACGTTACTAAAAACATTACCAATAGTTGGCACCGACGCTAGCGATACGATATCAAACTGATCCACCGCAGAGTATGCAACAGAAGTTAGTGATAGAGTCGATTGTAGTAGGTTCGATAGCATAAATTTGAGATTTTTTAGTTTTTCACAAAGTAATTAAAACGTATAAATACCTAATTTTTTATTTTTTAAAACAAACCACGAACTTACGCTGCGGTATAGTTCCAGTAGTAAACGAAGGCGAATACGAATAGCCATACAACGTCAACGAAGTGCCAGTACCAAACTGCACCTTCAAAACCAACAATGTGGTACCAGAAGGCTTGGCGAGTGGTTGGTTTGTAGATTACCAGATCTTCAGCATCTGAACCAGCGAAACCTTCACCGTCAAGTAGGTAAGTTTCACTTTCAGCGCTAAATTCTTGTGGTTCTAGGTCTAGAGAACCCCAGTTAACCGAAACTAGAAGCATGATTGCACCTACGGCTACGTGTAGACCGTGGAGACCAGTTAGAGCAAAGAACGTTGAACCAAATGAGCTATCTGACATAGTAAATAGAGAAGACATATACTCAAATACTTGCAGGAACATAAACGCCGCACCGCGAAGTACAGTATCTAGAACCCACCAGTTAGCCGGCGAAACTTCGATATCAAGAGAAGCTACGTGATTTTCAAGAGCGTCAGCTGATGCACCACCTAGATTTACTAGGGTCCAAGCTTCTAGACGCGATTGAACTACTTGTTCTACCATCAGAATATGGGCGATAGTTACCGATAGACCAGATGATAGTAGTAGTGCGGTGTTAAGAGCCGGGATACGCCAGCAGTTGAACACTACAAGACCTTCAGGGGGGAATGCACAACCCATACCAATATTAGGGTTTAGACCAGCGTGGAAGAACGCCCAGAAGAAACCAAAGAATAGCATTGCTTCGGAAGTAATGAATAGCAGGATACCAATACGGAAACTTTCTTGTACTTCAAGAGTGTGGTGGCCCTCAAGCTCTTCGGTTGAAGCCGTTAGAATCCAAGCTGAAATTACTAGAGGGAAAGCTAGTAGTAGACCTACAGCTACCATCGAAGCAAGGATAAGAGGAAGTGCTTTTGCTACAAATAGACTAAACGCCGAACCTGCAGCAACACTTGCGGATAGAGTTTCTACAAAATCATAAGCAAAAATACCGCGAAGTAGGCCGATTACACCAAGACCTACACCAACAAAAACTACACTAACAAGTACTGGAAAAATACTTGGAGCTACTGCGTGATACGGGTGACCAACAGCGGCTTTTACATTGCGTGACGCTGATAGTTTTGTAGTTAGCGACGAAAACGCTGATGCGATTGATAGGATTTTAGTAGCAAACATAAAATAAAATAAATTTACGATTAACGAAACAAACTAGAGATTTAAATACTTACAGAGAGATACGACGCATGCGACGAGGCATACGTCGGTACACTTTACGGCCAGCAATAATATCTGCAATTCGACGGTCTTGAGCTTCTTGCGCGCGAGCAAAGAAGATTGGAAGGAGTAGAAGAGCAAAGTACGCAAGAGTACAAATTTGTGAAGCTACCGTGTAAGGGAACTCTGCTGGGCAAGCACCAAGAATACCTAGCGCGATGAAGTTCAGCATCCACAGACGAGCAGTAATGTTGATCGCTTTATCGCCTACGCGCAGAGAACCCATTAGAGGTAGGGTAATAAATACGAGAATTGCAAGTGCCATCATGATTACACCGATAGCTTTGTGAGGAATTGCACGAAGAATTGCGTAGAATGGTAGGAAATACCACTCTGGCACAATGTGTGCAGGGGTTACGTAAGGATTCGCAGCAATATAGTTATCTGGGTGACCAAGCAGG
>Ga0131853_10003222_pt1 | contig 29298 bp, 29 predicted proteins | sample TergutLab28metaG_FD_92764 | JGI IMG/M metagenome (GOLD analysis project Ga0131853, IMG submission 92764) | Labiotermes labralis P1 segment gut microbial communities from Petit-Saut dam, French Guiana - Lab288 P1 (version 2) (version 2) | ecosystem: Host-associated > Arthropoda: Insects >... | reverse complement strand
GGAATATGCCAAACAAGGCAGGCCGCAGGAATGGGAATGGGTGAACTGACAAAACGAAACAACAGAAACAAAACCGCCAGCCCCATGCTCTGGGCGAGGAATGGCAAAACAAAACCCCAACCGACACAAGGGGGTAGTCTGTGCAAAAAATCAGACTTCGGGTATCGGAAGAACATCAAAAAATAACGATTAGGAGTTGATTCATGCAAACACCAAAAATGCTAACAATCGAACAGACCGCAAAGACGTTCGGACTTCCCAAGAATTTTATCCGTCAGGCTGTGCTTGATGGGCGTATCGTCCATGTAAAGGCTGGAAAAAAGCACTTTATCAACGCACAAAAAGTTGAGGAATGGTTAAACGCTGGGGATAGTCTTGCAACAGTGCCTCCCTCATCACAACCGCAACCGCCTTCGCCACAAGTGCAAGCAATAACAGGGGAGATTACATAAAATGCAATCTTTCGCTTGCAAAATGAATAGTATCAGATATTCATGCAATCATCAAAAATGCAATCGCTTCATCTATATATGCACCACAGAAAGATGATTGCACATTCCGCAACACTCACCGAAATGTAATCAACAGCTTGCATTTTCCATGGCTGCAAAACCGTATGCCGTTACCCGATATGCAACCACCCTGGCTTCGGCTGGCTGCTTGCATATCTACACACACTCGTCTGCTTTGCAATCACTCGTATGTGTCGGCATACCATAGCGAGGAACGCAATGTGCAATGCTTTACGCTTATTAGGGGCGAAATAGTACACCCCTAATAAACCCAGCAGTTACACCATTGTGCGGCACATGATGGACGGAAACGCAATGTTATCCTGTAAAGAAACTGGCTGAAAGAAGCCAGTAATCGTACCTTGATAAATACCGCCACAACTACAGGCGGTCATACTTCATCTGACGGTTGCTGATTGTCATTCGCTGTGTTCGGTGGTTCGTTACTCTCGCTGTTGCTCTCATTGCCCTTTTTCAGCAAGTAAGAATAATCAACAACCTTGCCATCATCTTTAATATCGCCCTCATCTTCCTGCGGTGGCGGGTTTTGCTTATCCCTCAAAGCATGGGCGAAATACTGAATATTAACCCATAGCGAAGATGAAAGGTCTGTAATGCTGATAGGCAGTAGTATTTCCGAGCCTGTGTTAGAGTTGATACTAACCCAAATCTCGTCACCCCTATCATCACCAGCATTAACACCAAATACGATTGCACTCAATAAGGTTAGAAGCTGTAGCCCATTTTCATCTTCAAGCATGATGTTAAGCAATTCAGTAATGGGTCCCACTTTACGGAGCATACGCAAACGCTCATCATCTGTAGCCTTGCTCAACCACTTAAAAACTGGCTGATAAAGATAGTCAATGTCGGGGTCGTAAGGAACGGGCGCGTTGTCTGTTTTATCTTGTTCGCTGTTTTGCTTGCTATCAGTTTTTGGCTTTATCGCTTTTAGCACCTTTGCAGACTTAGGCGATAACCCAGTTTCCCTACAAACATCAGAAACAGCATGGTTCTCATCTTCCATCAATCCCAACAAGTAATCAGCCGAAACATTATACTTTTCGCAAATAGCACGAAGTACGCCAATGTCTGGCGTTCGTGCTTCTTGCTCGTAATAACTCATTGCGCCGCGCGATACGCCCACGCTATCAGCAAATTCCCCTTGATTATATTTGCCCTCTCTTAACTTACGGATACGAGCTGAAAAAATGCTGCGAAGTTTGGCTATGTCCATCTAATCCCTCCAAATGTTGTGTTTATATAAAGTGGTTGGTGCAGTTGCTCCTTAATGTTAAAGATTTTCAGGCGCAAGCTCCCATCATAATTATACCGCAACAAACATGAGCAAACAACATCCACTTTCATATGCGTGGCTCAACATTGTTGTATAGTATTGACTATTGAGATTGCTTGCCCGATAATTAACATAAGTGAATATCAAACATAGTTATTCACAAATGACACATATCAACACAATGCAACACAAAATCGCACATAGCAATGCACAATGACAAATACTGCTGATTATGTATTACAGCAGTCAACCGCAGCCAGTCAGATACTAGATTGTACAACCTTTGCCTATGTCTTATCGGAGGTAAGGCGCGAAGGGTTCAATCTTGAAAACGTACCCTCTGCCAAACAAGGTAAAAACTAAGGTACAGGAACAGGACTGGGATGAAAGCGGAAAAGCAACAACCGTTACGATTGTTACAAGGTAAGGATGGCCGTCCACCCCTTGAGAGTTATAGTTACAAAAATCGCTATAGCCATGACAAAGTAACACCCGCCTGAATTATCCTCCGTATATGAGGGCAAGCAAAAAGAATGGAGGTGTTCTATAAGAACATTACAAACAGTAGGCAATCAAGGAACGATTGCACCCGCTAAAGCCCAGTTATGCCAGCCAGTACCGCCACAGGCGCAAACTATCCGCAAAAGGATAGGCTCTACCGTTTACATTGTAAATGTACATTTCAGCCAAACAAGCCGAGAAACGGCAGAAGATAAATTGTTACGGCCGATTAAAAGGGAGGTTGAGCATAGTGCATAACCTTCCATCAGCAAAAACAAACATAAGTGCCGCCAATGCCCATAACTGCGGAAACGAGGCAAAAATGAGCAAAAAAGAACTTCAAAAAGTGAACATATTATACGAGCGGTTATCTGTCGAAGATGATAGAGATGCCGAAAGTCAATCAATTGAAAACCAACGCGCGTTATTGCAAGATTACGCTGAACGCCACGGATTTACGCCGTTTGTCCATGTGACAGATGACGGCTACTCTGGCACAAACTGGCAAAGGCCGGGTTGGCTTGAATTAACTGCTATGATTGAAGCAGGACAAGTATCAACATTGTTGGTCAAAGATTCTAGTCGTATAGGGCGCGACCATCTTCGTGTTGGGCTATTTCGAGAATTATTGCGAGAAAAAGGGGTACGCCTAATTGCAGTAAATGACGGTCTGGATAGTGCAAATGGTGAGGACGATTTTACGCCCTTTAGGGATATTTTGGCAGAATGGTACGCTAGGGATTGCTCAAAAAAGGTGCGTTCGGCTTATCACACCAAAAGTAAAAGGGGCGTACCAATAGCAGGTTCAGCACCTTTTGGCTACAAAAAAGATATAGCAGACCCTAATAAGTGGATTGTTGATGTCCAAGCCGCTGAAATTGTGCGCCGTATATTCGCACTCACAATTGAGGGTAAATCCGCAGCGCAAATATGCAGAATATTCAACAACGATAAAATTGAAGCTCCGTCTGTTTATCTTGCAAACAAAGGGCTTGTTAATTACAAGGTAGACAATGTTATAAATCCCCATGCGTGGAGTACAAAGAGCATACAAACCGTACTGGGGCGTGAGGAATATCTAGGTCATGTGATAAATTTCCGCACAACCAAGCTATCTTTTAAGTCAAAAAAGATAATATCTCACGACAGAGAGAACTGGGTTATATTTGAAAATGTGCATGAGCCTATTATTTCGCAGGCTGACTGGGATTTGGTGCAGAAATTAACCAAGACCAAACGGCGCGTTAATAGAAGTGGCGAGGTCAATCCGCTAACAGGTCTGATATTTTGCAAAGATTGTGGGGCGAAGATGTATCACAGCCATTCAAAAAAGCCAAGCGAAAATCGTTATGACTGCTCTACTTATAATCTCGGTAAACGAAAATTCGTGGAATTTTGTAAGCCTCACAGCATAACCACAAGAGCATTGCGTGGAATTTTGCTTGAAGCCATCAGAAGCACAACGGGCTTTGTTCAGCACTACGAGGAAAAATTTATTGAAATGGTGCGTGAAAATTCCAATATCAAGCAGGGTGAAACTATCAAGACCCACACTCGCAAAATCGCCAAAAACGAAAAGCGCATTGCAGAGATTGATAAATTATTCACCAGCCTGTATGAAGATAAAGTGCAAGGCGATATTACAGCCGAGCGTTTCAAGTTAATGTCTGCAAACTTCGAGCAAGAGCAAAACACCTTGCGCGAAGAAAATAAAACCCTACAGGCTGAAATGGATATTTTCAACGAAGAAAAATCCAATGCTGATAACTTTGTGGCTTTGGTGCATCGCTACACAAGATTTGAAGAACTCACCCCCGCCATGATAAATGAATTTATTGAGCGGGTAGATGTTCATGCTTCTATCTGGTCAGAAGCTACGCCAGAGCAAAAATGCAAAGGCACTCGCTTTCAGCAAGTAGATGTTTACTTGAAACATATCGGGAATTTTATTACACCTGATATTCGCACTCCTGAAGAAATTGAAATTGAACGCATTGCCGAAGAAAAATTAGAACGCAAGCGTAAACAAAGGCGGGAGTATAATCAGCGCAAGCGTGATGAGATGAAATTGCGGGAGCAACAGGCGCAACAAAATTTGGAACAACAACAGGAGCAAAAGAAACAGCGAAATTCCAAAACTGCAAGTTCCAAAACTGCAAAAACGAAATCTGCAACACGCACCAAAAAAGAACCTGCGTAATTCGCACCAGCATCACAATGAAATTATGCACTAGCCCTTTGCCCTGCACGGCATTGGGCTTTTTGTTTTTACAAGCGCAAGCCATGAGCAACCCTCCCCTAGTGCCGGGGGAAGGTTGCCAAGCCCCGCAGGGCCCACTCGCACCTTTGCCAACTTGTTGGAAAGTGCGTGAGTGGGTCACACACTCTGCAAGAGGGTGTGATAGTGCCGTCGCCGATACGCTACAACCCATGCGACAGGCGGTAAGTTTCCGAAGGAAACGAATACGCCATCTGGTGGCACAATGCTCTTGACTTTATCTTTTGCCGTGAAATCCATAACGATAATCACGGCACATAAAAACGGCATGTCGTGTTGAAATACTACCCCGATTATAACATATTGGCGTGGGTGTGTGCTGACGTTTTTTCAGCAAGTCGCATTTCAAATTTATAAATTTGCACAATTCATAATTGCATGATTGCAATTTCACAAGATGGAAAAAATGAAATTTGCAAAATTTCCATTTCATCAATTCGCCAATTCACGAAAACGATTTTTGTGGATTTGACATTTTAACATTTGCCAAATTGCAAAAATGAATTTCGCCAACTGTAAATTTACAAACCGCAAAAGTACGAAAATGATATTTCAACTTTTCCGAAATTGCAAAACCATGAATTACAAAAAATCCAAATCAGACCAAGAAGGGAGCAATGCTATTGTCAAAAGCCAAAATTGACAGAACTGTTGTACGCAATGCTGGTTATAAAAGCGGCGAATTTAATTTGAGGGAACGCCACAATGAGCGCAAAAATGAAAGTTATCATAATGGCGATATTGATATTTCACGCGCCGATATGAATATTCATTTTAAGAAAAATTACGCGCCTGATGGTTCGCCCGAAACATATGAGCAAACTTTTAACCGTTTGCTTGATGAAGGTAAAATTGTAAAGCGAGGGCTAAAGCCTGATGCTAAAATTTTTGCTGAAATGATATTTGATGTTAATACCGCTTACTTTGATGATGTGGGGGAGCAGTTGGGCGTGGGAGGTTACGAATACGCCAAATCATTTTTTGAAGAAGCCTACAAATGCGCCTTGAAAGAAATTGGCTCGGAAGATTATGTGTTGTCTGCTGTACTTCATGCTGACGAACGTAATAAAGCGTTATCAGAAGAACTGGGGCGTGATGTTTACCATTATCATCTTCATGTAAGTTAATTTACTGTTGTCGAAATATGTTATTATCAGTTTCATAGTTCGTCGTCCTCACTTTCTGATTGTTCACTTAGATTGGGTTTTTGATTGTTCGTATCATTAGCAGGGTATTCCACCAAATGCCAAGGTGGGTTAGTCATATTGTCATCAAACCTACGAGGTGGAGTGTGCTTATCGGAGCGTTTTTTTAAATATTCTGCCAAGGGCATTTCTGTTATAGTGCCGTTTGTAAATTGTCTACGTATTGTCTGGATACGTCTAGCAAAAGCCGCCCACAATTCCTTGTTATGCACCCTTTCAGTCGGATACTGGTTAATGATGTCAGAATTACTTATCAAGTACAATTTAGTAAAGTTGGCTACACGGTCAAAATATCTAGCCCTTAACATCATTGGATAACCGTCAGCTATTTGATTAAAGTCAGTAATTGCAAACTGAGATAGGTACTCATCTAGTACAACGACATCCTGCCCCTTATAACCGTCCCAGGGGTTTACATAATTTGTAACCCTATAGACATTTTCATAACCGTACTTCTCCATAACAGAACGTGTCTTATTTGTGTTGGTAGCTCCAAATATATAGGTTGTTTGAAGCTCTCTGAATACATTTTTATATTGTTCTGGCAATATCTCCAGCCGTACTCTTTCAATATTGTTTATGTCCCTCATGTGGTTTGGATTGTTTTCCAAAATGTCGAATGTTGACATTCCATCTCTTATTTGCTCATATAGCTCTGTTAAGTCTGTGCGTTTGCCTTGAAATTTGGCACATTTGCTAATATCTCCCCACTCGAAGAAGCTGTTGAAACCGTATGTGGAAGCCTTCTCTGCGTGTTTTGCGCCCTCTTTGCGTAAATATGCCTTTACTTCCTCCACCGTCCCTCGTGCCTTTAGGATATGCCAGTTAGGTAGGTGCTTCTGTATCATAGAGAATGCTATATTAGAGTAACGACAATTAACAACAAAAGCAGTTGACACCGCTACTGCTCCGTGTATATTAAACTTAGGAACTAAATTTTAAGAGAATTTCTAGGAGGAATCACAATGAAAAATTTATTTAAGAAAGTAATCGCCACTGTAGCGATAATGACAATGGTAGTTGGAATCTTTCCTGCTACAGCACACGCCAACACCCCCGACATCACAATCACGCTCAACGGCCGCACCCTCGCACAAAACAATGATATTGGCTTCGCCGAAATCCGTGATGGCCGCACCCTCGTCCCGCTTCGCCTTGTAACGGAGGCAATGGGTTTCCAAGTTGACTACCGCAGCGCAGATCAACTCATCACCCTAACAAACTCCAACCAAACCGTCTACCACCGTGTAGGCACTCTACAAGCCTGGGACACCCCCACCCCAGACCTCGCCACTACCCGCCCCCTTGCCACTACAGATGTCCCTTCCTTCATCAGCCCCCAAAACCGCACTATGGTAGGCCTACGCCTTTTAGTGGAAGCCTTCCCAGGCACCACTATAGAGTGGGTCGGCAGCACAAGAACGGTCGTAATTACAACAACTTGGGACACCACCCCACCAGAGTTCGCCACAGCCGAAGATTTCTACGACATCATCGAGCGTCACGCCGACGGTACAATTACTGTTAGGACTGATGCAGGGCATCTTGTGCGGATACAGTTGACTGACGGCACAAATTTTGACAGTAATTTATTAAATCCTAATGGTAATTTTGATGGTGACCGCACAGGATTTAGAATTAATTTAGACACTAGGACGGATTCATTTGGTAGACAAATCACAGATCCAAATATGAGCGATGGAGATATAGTTTCTGGTTCTGGAATAGATGCAATTAGGGTAGGAACTAGATCTACAACAACAGGTGGTGGTATTGTAGAAATTACTCAACCTGATGGAACGAGTTTAGGAAGATTTATGGTAGGCGATGGTGGTAGAATTGGAATAACAGGCCTAGCGCCGGGTAGTTACAGGATAACCTTGATACAACCACCAGCAGGGTTCACAAGTAACCAGTTTAATAGTAATGCCAGACCTGTTGATGCTAACGGTAACCCAGTTATTGACATAAATGTTTCCGAAGGCAGAAACACTACCCCAGGATTCACTTTAATGCCAGATTAAAGGCACTAACTTCAAGACATTTTTATATGCACCATTCGCATCAGCGGCTCTGTACAGAGCCGCTGGGTATTGTATGTATAAGAGTGTACGTGTTTTAATATAAAGTTCGGTAGACAATCCTATAATCATGAAACGTAAATAATTTTCAAAAGACATTTCTATATGAAACATTAATCAGAGATTACAGAAAGCGTAGTCTCTTTTTGTAATGCTTTGATTAAAAGGAGGAAGTGATAAAAATGCTAGAAATTAAAAAAGGCAAAAGCCTGATGATACGGCTGTTGACTCTTATACCGATAGCGATACTGGTTATGTTAATGGCCTTACCCTCAATACCAGACACGGTAGCCCAAACAGGCTCAACTCAACCAAATATAGGCTATGACTGGTATTGGAAAGAAATTAGAGATGTTAGAGCTATCCCAGGCATAACAACCGCAGATTTCATGGGAAATCCAGCTAATTTTGTGACTGACTATTCCCGTATGCAGTGGTTCAGAAATCGTAACAACCTTACTGACGTATACCAAAGACCACAAGCTCACTTTACAATTGAGCGGATAGATAGAAACACGGGTGAAGTAACCCAAACTTTCGATACCCGAATCCACGGCACTGAGCAAGCCTCTTGGCAGAGCCCCAGAGGCGAAATATTAAGCGATCATTGGAGCTATCACTATGACCGCTTCGAGCCCTTTCAATTTGACCACGCCCACTATAACGCTCGAAGAATAGAATTTCGTGTAGGTGACACCCTCCGTTTCACAGACCATTCCGTAAGGTCTAACAATCCAGGAAGTGAACGCCTCCGACACAACTTACAGATGGGCCCAGCTAGTGGAGCTCTTGCACAAGCAATATTTTCACAAGGCATAGGAAATCCACCGGGCGCTTTTGGACACCTTCAGAATCCGATTGGCTGGCCAAATGCAGCAGGTTTTTTTGAGGTAGAAATAACAGAAGATATGATACTCCGAAATGAAGACGGCAGCGTAAAGCTAGAAGAGCGCAGGTATGCAGATGAGCCAGGTTATGGCCTAGTATATGGCCAAAGGCTATTTTATGCTGTGGCTGATAGAGTAGAGATGATATTCAACCCAATATCTATGTTAGAGATACCAGCAGGTAGTACAACAGCAACCCTCGGGGGAATTGGAGAATATCAGAATTTTTCCCAAAACGGCAATCATTTTACTCCAACAGATGAATCAGTTTACGGAGCCAGATTACCTGGTGGTGCATTATACCATTTTCAGGCAGTCAGAATTGCTATTCTCCCCGACACCACCACTCCAGCCGTAACCCTAATAAAAGTCCATGAATACGGATCTTATGATGAAAACGGCGACTTCATAGCAGACCCATCCGAAACTCGTCATGAAATCATACCTATCATGAATTCTCAACGCCCCAATGATGACTATGACTGGTTTAATCCTGACAGGTCTTTTGGAATCCGCACCACAGAGGGAAATAGAACTGTATTGTCTTCAAGAGATGAGCCTTATGAAGGTGAAGGTACTGAATTTGACTTCACGACCCTCAACCTCCGTGAATGGCGTTCATATACTCAACGCCATAGAGACCCCGGCTCTCCAGATTACAGCCCTCGTCGTGGAGTACCCATACCAGAAATTGACCTAAGCCGTGGCGTAGGTGACCTCGACACATGGTCTACCACCCTTACTGACCCTATGGCAGACCTGGTATGGGCATGGACTGAGGTAAGAGAAGACGATGCAACATCATGGGAAGACATAACAGCCAAAATAGGAGACACCGAGGACGGTAGAGGGTTAATAAAACATGATTTCATTTTTTGCCATAAAAAGCTATTGACCGCCTGCGGATTCGCTGGGCGGTCAACTGTTTATAGCGGATATTATCGGGATTTTTTCCAGTTGCTTTGCTTCTAATGCCTTGGGTTGCTTTTGGGTTGGCATTTTCCGCTGTTTTTCAGATATAAAGTCGGGTATCAGGTCGAGTTTACCCACATAGTTAAAGTAAAAATCAATCTGCTGTGAGCCTTTGCTATAACGCTGGCTTCTAGCATTTATTTCTACTCGCTCTATCAGCTCATTCAGCAAGGTAGGGGTCAACTCGGTTATGCGTGTATACTTTCGTATCTGCACCAAAAACTTGCCAATGCCTGCACTTGCTTCTAGCTGCTGGGTTACTTGCTCGCTTAGGGCTTTTACTGTAGCCTTTAAGCCTTTTTGTTCCACTTCGTACCCTTCGGATAGTGTGGCAAACCGCTCATCAGAGATTACGCCAAGTGCATTTTTCTCAAAAAGCTGTTGGATTAAAATGTCTAACTCTTTCACACGCTTTTCAGATTGCTGAAGGCTTTTCTTATCGGCGGCTACTTCATTGGTTAGTTTGACAGAGTTTTGGTATTCTAGCATATCCATCAAAACCTTTTCATGCTCCGTGGCAATCGCTGTTACTTTCTGAACGTAGGCTAAGACGGCTTGCTCTAAAACTACACGCCGTATGAAATGAGATGAGTTGCATTGCTTCTTTTTGGTATTGAAGCCCGAACAGCAAAAATAGTCTTGTTCTGGCTTCATCGAAGCACCGCTGGACAGATTCATTTTGCTTTTACAATCTGCACAAAATACTAATCCAGCAAGGACATTTTCGCGCCCGCTATGTCGTGGTCGCCGCTTATTGCTCCGTAGCTGTTGCACTCGCTCAAACACTTCTTCGCTGATTATAGCCTCATGAGCATTTTCAACGACAACATGCTTACTTGGGTCATTCTTCAGCCGTTTCCTTTGCTTGTAGGACTTGGAATAGGTCTTGAAGTTAATGAGGTGTCCAAGATATTCTCGGCGTTCCAAAATCTTTACAACAGTAGAGGTTTGCCAACCGTAAGGGTCAAGGGCGTGTTCTCTTTTGTCAGTTTTTTGGTGTCCAGCTTTGATGGCGTAAAGAGTGGGTATATCAACTTGCTCATTTCGCAATCTATTAGCAATCCTCGTTGGTCCAAGTCCGTCCATGCAATATTGGAATATTCGCTGTACCACTTTGGCGGCTGGCTCGTCAATAATCCAGCGTTTCTTTGGATTGTCGGGGTCTTTCTTGTAGCCAAAAGGTGGTTTCGTGCATAGAGGTTCGCCTCGGTTGCCTTTGGCGTGGAGTACCATTTTTACGCCTTTACTGGTGTTTTTGCAATGATACTCATTTATGATGTTCGTAAATGGTATCATGTCCTCCTCATCGATTGGCTTTACGGCAGTATCCACGTTTTCTTTGTGAGAGATAAACCTAACACCCATTTCAGTAAATAGATGTTCAGTATAAAGCCCCACATAGATATGGTCGCGTCCAAAGCGAGCCATATCTTTCACAGCAAAGGTTTCTACACGCCCAGCTTTAACCAGCTCTAATGCCACCGCAAAATCTGGTCTGTCGAAATTACTTCCTGTAAAATCGTCATCTACAAAAAAGATGGGGTTAGGCAAGCATTTGTTTTTTGCAAGTTCCGTCAACAGTATTTTCTGGTTTACAATGCTGTTGCTATCATCTCCTCTTTTGGCTTTATCCCTATCCTCGTTGGATAGACGGACATATAGTATAGTGATTAAATCGGGCAACAGCATCCCAGCTTTATATACTGGTATGTGTTGGTAAAGTGCTTCTTTGATTAGTTGGTTCATAGGATTTTCCTCCTCTGAACCAATCGAGTACAAAGAACTCTACGGACATTATACCATATTTTGTCATAATTTGAAGTCCTATGAGTTATCATTCTCAATAAGCCTCCAAAGTTTATGTAGTAATCCCTCGCCTTTTTCTTTATATTTTCCTGTTAATATGTATGTTGTACCGCCAATTTTAAGCTCCATTGGCTCTGCCATTTCACAGTACGCCGTTTCTGTTTTTTCTTTAGTAGAGGTATCAGTAGCGTTCATGGCTATGCTCCTCTAAAATATCGTCTGTTGTAAAAGCTATGCCCTGATTATCCGCCTCATTACAACAACTTTCGTGGACAATCTCCCCCAAGCCCTCAAAAGTAATCACGGCGAACAAGTCACCATATTCGCTAACATTTTCACGGATATGTCGCTTTAAGGCTTGTCGCCGTTTCTCGTCTGGTACAACCCACACAACTTTAGGGAATACGCCCTTGTGCTTCTGCTCTTGCCCTGTGAGGTAGTACCTACCGTAGCTTTCGCACTTTTGCATGATTCGGCAAGGGGCTTCTGTGGCTAGGTCAACCTCGAAAAACCAATGGTCGGCGTAGCTATCGGCGGTAGTTATAGCATATAGGTCGGGCTTTAATGTAGTAGCCACACCAAAAGATTTGCTATAAGTCCGCCAACAATCAGGCTCAAACTCAATTTTCAATAGATTGGTGCTGGTTCGGAGGCGTGTATATAGTTCAGCTATCGCCAGCGTATGCTTTAGAAATATGTAGGTTGGTTCATATATTCGTTTTCGTGGTCTTGGTTTTATGGCAGGGGTTTCCTCGCCAAGCCGCAACAAGTCAACGCCTGCCGTTTTGAGTGTCCAAACATAAGAGGTTGAGCCTTTACGAACGCCTCCAATTCGCCGTTGTAATGGTTGCACCAGCCCCAATACTTGCATTTTAGCCAAGGCACGGGTAGCCGCTCGAAGCCTTGCCGTGGGGGTGGGAGAGCCGCCAAAATGCAACCGCCCCACTTGGTCTGTCTTTAAGAAACGGCACTTTTGTATAGAGTGTAAAACTTCTTTTTCTCGTTGGTTTAGAGTGCGCCTATACTCCCCCAATTTCTTGGTAGTAATTCTTTTCATAAATTGTTCAATGCGAACAGGTAACTACGCTAATAAAAGCGTAGAAGTCATATCCCTTAGCCGTGATAAGCCGCCGTGGTTGGCGAATACTTGCCAACATGAAAAGTCTGCCGAAACGTCAATAGTACAGCTAGGGTTTAACTAATCCTGTTACGCTATTTTCTTTCTCCCAATGGGGGTGTTAGGGAAAAGTGGTTCTGGCTCGGCTAGAGGGATAGGGTCTGGCAATGCTTGTCCGTACCTCGTCATACTGGCAAGTTTAACTTTGGCTGGTGGTCGAAGTGCTGGTGTTGGTGGTGTAGTTTTGCCAATAATCCAACCTGTGCTTCTGCCTTTATTTTGCGTTTGAGTATAAATGTGGTAGCGCGGAAGTTTCATAAAATCCACGACTTCAAGTTCGGTGGACATTGCCGCCATTTCCTTTGAGTCGCTGGATCCTAAGCCGAAACAGATTTTATTTCTACAGTTCGTGTCAATCGCCGCTTTGATGGCTGGCGACAACTGTCCTCTGTACTGATGTGCGACAGTAAAGCCCACAGCAAGCCCACGGGCTTGTGCCAAAGCGTCAGAAAAGTCCGTAGGGAGTGCAAGATAATCTTGCAGTTCGTCAATAAACACGCTTACAGGATTTCTTTTTTCTTTCGGAATATTGGCACGGGATAAGGCAAGTGTCCAAGTAAGCCCAACTATGAGAGAACCCAAGAGTCTAGCGGATTCTCCACCAATAAGCCCTTTATTGAGAGGCACAAGCACAATCTTGTTATTGTCGAAAAGGTCAGATAGGTTAAACTTTGGTTTAACTTGACCAAGCATATTTCGCAGGGCTGGTCGCAGAGTGAATTGCCGTAGCTTGTTCATAACTGGTGCGGTTACTTGTCTTTGTTCGGCTTTACTCATAGCCTCAAAACTGCCCCAAAAGGGCTCTAGTCCATAAGGATCGTGTATTTTACTCGTGACACTTCGCCTAAATTGTTCATCGAAAAGTAATGCTGGTAGTTGCAGTAGCGTGGCATTCTTGGTTTGGGCTAGGGTTAGAAGAGCCGCCGACAGCACATCTTGTGAGTAAACGCCCCAACTATCTTTGTAGATTTGCCTAAAGCATGATAAAATTACATCGGATATAAGGCTGGGGCTGCTTTGTTTATTAAAAACAAAGGGGTTTATACCAACTGGCGTAACATCTGATGGGTCTATCACAACAACATCATCTGTTCGTTCTTCGGGAATCCTCGCTAGTATGTCGTTTATTAAGTCGGCTTTAGGGTCTACTACCAAAACGCCTCGTCCAGCCTTTATGTCTGACATTATTAGATTGAGCATTACTGTTGACTTGCCAGAGCCAGTTCCGCCGAGAATGACAGTATGAGTAAGCGAATCATTGACAGGGATATGTAGATTTTGAGGGTTCGCGCCTAAACTTGTGGCAAAGTTTCGCTCGCTACTATCTTCCAACCAAGCAGGAGGGCGTAACATTTTAGGGTGCAAGCCTCGAACGCCTTTTAATATGACATCTGTGCATGGAAGCAAGGCGAATCCTGCCAGCTCCGCTATAGACAATCGCATTAGCAGAAACCACGGTATTTTCGCCCCATTGATTTGCGTGGGTTCACAAGGGGCAAGTATGAGTTTCACGCCTGTGGTTTCCAGTTGACGGAAAGCACTCATAATATTATGAAGCAAGCCAACAGCCCTAGCTACAGTATTAGCCGTAGCACCAATGCGGATTAAACCAAAAAATCCGTGCTGGACGGATTTGCTTTTAATGGATTGTAGACTTTCCTTGGAAGCTGTACCAACCCTGCCGCATAGGGTATCTAGCAATGTGGCGTGTGGGTCGCTTGCCTTGTCTGGTGCTGGCGAGGGTGCGTAAGACTCGCCAAGCACCACTTGAACAACTAGCGTTTCATTATTTTTAGTATTCGCTAGTGCCGAAATTGCGGTTTTAAGCACCATTAAAGTGTTATCTGTTTTCAGCGACAAAGTGGATTTCGTGCGTTTTATCTGCTTGGCAATAGTTACATTTTTCCGCTCTTTTTCAGGCACATCTGCAAGCTCCATCATGCCGTGTGCAGATAACGCCGCCTTGAGGGATTTTATATGGTTTCGCTCTGAACCAATAAAATACCGAACATTGCCACCAGTACCCCGAATCTCCCAAACAATATTTCCCCGTGGGGCTAGTGTCGCAAGATGTGTCAAAAATGCCAATGTGTCAGCCTGTGAAAATGGGCGATTCCAAACAACCTCTTGCCATATTATCGTAGAATTGGTGCGTTTCATTTCGCCGCCTTTTCAGAGTAGTGTGGCACAGGGTAGCCCTCAATAACAACATCACTCTCAATCTCATTGCCCCAAGAATCCCAGCCGTGGCGTTTTCTTCGGGCAAAGAGTTCTAAATAGTCGCCATCGCTGGCACGCTCAATTTTGGCATATTGCTCGTCTGGTTTCTCGGAATGCTTGAGGCGAGTAGATACTATAAAATTAGGTTCGGCTTTGCTTTTGAGTGGTAACTTGCCTTTTACTCCAAACAATAATTGTTCGGTAGAGTTGCGGAAGTACACACCAAGTCCAAGGTAGAACTTGAACCAAGTTATGAGGCTTTTTGGCTCGAATCCCCACGCTCTCAAAACATCGTAGCCATGTTCTACCGTGCCATTTGTTAACCACAGATAGCAATGAGCATTGTCTTCTGTTAAATTATTTACGGGCATAGCCTTAATACGCTCAAGGCTCATTAGGTCGTAGTGGTGGCAAGCACCATAGTTTCCTTTTTGGTTTATATCCCAAGGTGGGTCTGCCAATATTGTCCGCCACTTTTTAGGCGGTTTTGTGTTACTATTCTTGTCTTTTGTCATAAAATCCTTTCTTTTATTGCTTGACAAAAGCAATATTACATTGAGTGGATAATAAATCCAAAGGGCTTAACATGCGATTAGACAACAGATAACAGATGTAAACGTATGGATAAGGTTGCACGGCGAATGGGTGTTGTAAAAATTACAACACTTTTCTAAAAAACAACCCACCAGATAAAACACATGAAAAAAAGCCCCACGCAGGGGCTATGGAAAAGTTATTTTATGTCAATTTGGCGTAGCTTACCCACTGCTATGATGTAGGCAAGACAATATACACAACCTGTATACTACACCTCTTTATTATAGCATATTTGACACGAAATGTCAATATTTTACAATCAGAAGAAACAAGTAGCAACGGTGGTTTCGTGGAGAGATACAAAAGAAAACGCCCACCGAAGTGAGCGTAAAAGTGCGGACGGCTCATATGACCGCCTCAAGATAGTGGACAATCCCCTTGATTAAGTGCTTTGCTATGGCTTCCGCAGATTCTTCAAGAGTATTAGTGGACGGCGTGGGTGGTGCTGATTGCGAAGTTGAACCATTACCATTCTTCCAAGAACCGTTGCCGTCGAGGTTACGAAGAAGTACACGCCTAGATTCAGCATAATCTTCTCCAATGAAGCCCAGCCGAAGCAAGAAGCACCTGAACGCATACTTTTCATTCTCTACAGATTTTTCCGTAGCCAGCACTCGTTTCTGTTTTTTCGCCATATCGCAGAGTGCGGAAATAAATTGAGTATACGCAGTAACATCTTCGGACGAAGTGTCAAAAGCGAACCAAGGAAAACAAACGGCTTCTTCCGTTTGCTCAATGGATAGTTCGTCAACGCCAAGTGCTTTTTTAATAAGCTCCGCTTTTGCGGCTACCAGCTTTTGCAGATTCTCCATAGCTACCATATCAAACCCATCAAGAGGCATTTGGATTACCAGCCTGTCGGGTAATGATTCTGCCGTAAAACCTTTGTCCGCTAGTCCAGCCAGTAATTCACGCACAACTTCCGTGTTGAAGTTGCTGGGGAATATGAGTGTGTTTTCACGGCTCAATGTTACCTCGCCAATTTCATAGGCGTAGTTGTTCGACCGTTGGTATTCGGGAACAATATTAAGCAGCTCCCCAACCACCGCCGCCAGCTCCTTGCGTTTTCTTTCGCCTAGTTCCATTCTAATTTCCATGCTAAAGTTCACACCTTTCTAGTGAGATAATGGTGTGATTGTAGCGTGGAAAAGGCACGGTACAAAACTAGCGTTGAGGCGATTGGTCAAGCAAAGACAGGGTAATATTTAGGCTATGGTGTATCTCGTGCATGGGTGTTGTAGATTTTACAACAGTTTCTCGCTAAAACTAAAAGGACTATCAAACGGTAGCCCTAGAAGTAGATTTTGCATGTTTGTCCTACCACGGAAACAACGACACCTCTATATACCAAGTACCGTCTACCAAAATAGCGTTAATGGTCTGTTGTGAGGTTGTTTCCTCGCCATTCGGAGATATTAGCGTTTCGTCATAAGTTATAGTCGCTCTATTATCCCCGTTCATGGTTACGTCTGTAGCCGTAAGCCGTACAGTAGGAAAGACATCATTAGCCTGCACATATCTTTGGAAAGAGCTGGATAAGAATGGCAGCATAGAATCCACAGCACTTCCTGCTCCACTACCAAGCCCCAAAGCTCCGCCAACCAGATTCATAGCCGCGCTCATGAACTCCATAGCGTTAGGGTCGTATAAATCCATAAGAGCCTGTAAATCCCTATTGTTGTTGGCACTCTCAAAGCGTGTCAGTAGTGCTTCGGGTGTGTCGCTACTTCCTCCACATGAAGCCAAGCCAAGTAGAAGTAAGACAAGGGTAGCCACAGCAAGTAATTTTTTCAGCATAGTTTAAGCTACCTCCTAACTGTGTTCGCCGCACTTGTCAGCCAAGCATGAGATTCTATTGATCCCATTTGCCTACCATTTATCTCCATATTGGCAATAATCCACTCGCCATTATGCAGTTCATAGAAGTCTGTGAACTGGATTAGGATTCTGTCGCCATTTCGAGCCGTACCATTAAACTCCACAACTCGCATGAACTGTACAGAAGTGTGCCTACTCCAATTGGTTCTGGTAGCGTAGCCCTCAAGTATTGCTCCGTATGTCATACCACTATCACGGTGTACGGTATTTCTAACCGTTCTAATATCCCTATGCTCTGGTCGGAGAACTTGAAAAGCCACAAAAGCAAGCACGGCAACAACGGCGATTGCCACCATTCTCTTTATGCTATTCTTCCGAGCCATAGCTATTTTTTCTAGTTGTTCCCTTTGGTGTTGCCCCATTAGCTACCAGCCCCTTGTTTGGCTTCACTAATCTTGCAGTTGCTATCCAGTTCCATGAAGGTATCCTTAATAACCGCCACAAGCATGGGCATTTGTTTGGAAAAGGTTGGCGTACCCGAACCCCAATCGCTACGAGTGGTAAAGGCAAAGACAGCCCTTGTTCCTTCGCCGCTAGAGAAGAACGATAATTTAGCCATAGCAATAGGTACATTAGCGGTTTTCACATACTGGAAGCCTCTTACGCCTATGGCAAAAAGTAAGTCGTCGCCTTTATCGTCTGTTGCCCGATTGCATATCCAGTCTGTCTTTAGCTCTAGCGTTGGGCGTTCTACTGGGTAGATGGCATAAAGTTTAGAAACAATAGCCTCTCTGTCCGTAGAAGTGTCAAAGGTAATGGTGGTGTTCATTAGGTCGCCTATGCTTTGGTGCTGGTCAGCGTAGATTCTTTTGTTTATGGCGGTTTCCGCCGAGGTAGCACCCTTGCTAACCATTTTCCAGATAAACAAGCCAATGACAACCGCCGCTATTATTACAATAATTTCCATGATGGAACCCTCTCCCTTGAAATATGATGAATAGTTTTAAGTAATGAGAAAGGTTAGTTGCCACCAATTATAGTTATAGTCTGCGTTGCACCATTCCAGCCAATCTCTGCGTTCAGCATTTCCGCAACATAGCGAAGCGGAACGAAAGTGCGACCGCCTTGCATAATGGCTACGCCCATGTCATTAGGAAGTGCGACACCTATGGTAAGGCTAAACGGTGCGGAATGGCTTGATGAAATGGTTACAGATTGAGTAGCACCATTCCAGTCTACTTCTGCTCCTAATGCTTCCGAAACAATGCGGAGGGGAATCATAGTACGACCATCAGCTAGAAATGGGGCAGAATCGGCTTGAAATCCTACGCCATTAACCGTGTACGCCGTGCTACCAATAGTAAGGATAATGGTTGTTTTTTGCCCTGTGGTTGCTACTTGTGCAGGAGTAGGCGTTGTGATTGTTATATTTCCACCAGTAACAATCTGTACAATGTCGCCAATCTCGTTTGGATCAAGGAAGCCAAACCCCTCAAGCCCTAACATCAGCTCATTCGCCATTTCTGGTGTCCAGCCAAAAAGTTCATCAAGCGTTCCGGGTGCTACAAAAACAACATCATCTAGTCCTGCGGTCATTTCGGCAAGAGATTCAGCCCTAAGTGCTTCCCACATTGCCCGTATTTCTGGGGATACCTCGCCAAGTTCAACATTTTCATTTACCTGTATTATTCCTACTCTTGGCATTGGTGTGGCGGTAATGGTTACGGTGTTAGTGCCAGCGTTCCAGTCAACTGTAGCGTTGAAGCCCAAGACCCTAGAAGCAAGTTCGAGAAAGTCTGTAGCTACAACCATATGACCATCACGCATGAGAGAACCAGAAGCGGAGTCGTTTGGAGCAATATTTACCATTCTTTCTTCACGCTGGAGAATGAAATTGCTTGTGGCACTATCCACTCTAACATTAGCACCAAGAGCCTCTCCAAACTCTCTAACAGGAATCCTAAAGCGATTTCCTTGGATAAACGGAGCGACCGCAAGACTGCCCGACACACCATTGACATAATAGGTAGTATTGCCTACGGTAAAGACTATTATGGTGCTTTCGGTTGGTTCATCGGCTAGAGCAGTTTGTCCTATGCTCATTGCCAGCACCACGGCTAAAACCAAAGCCAGCGTTCTTTTTGCTAGTTTCATTCTAAATATCCTCCCATTTTTTAATGTCCAAACACCTAGTACCTCATGAGGGTGCATATTTAGGGCAATAAAAAGCCCCCGTGTAAAAAGGTATACTCACTTACATAGTAGCATGAGGGCAAACACGCCCCACAAGCTACAGATTACCAAGCTAAAATAATTCCATAAATATCCAATTCTACCCCTGTGTAAATAAGTATACCTTTTTACACAGGGGTGTTTATTATGGAGATTATTGGGATTATTGCTGTGTTTGGGATTGGCTATGTGGTATGGAGGGTACTTAGCAAGATTATCCAAGGGGCGGACAAAGGCGTACACAATTTAATGCACTCTGACACCTATGACGTTCTTGAGGATATGATGGGCAAGACCACCATTTTTGAGATTTCTACAAGTAGAGAACCTGTCATCTCCAGTCTTCTAGGCTTGTACCCCACCGAAAGAGATAAGTGGGCGTTAAAACAAGACTGGATATGCCAAAGAATAAATGACGATAGGGGCGATTACCTAGCCTTTGTTATAGGCGTGGTAGCGTTCGAGTGGGTGCGTGCCGACTCTACTGTTCCCATAACTATGGCAAAATTGGACTTCCAAGATACAGCAGGCGGAGCAACCAAGGCTACATTTAGCTTTGTTATGCGTACTACGCCAAACTCTATCGGTGTTTCCCATGTCAAACACATGGCGGAGCTTATTGGGATTCTCAAAGACACATTTATGGAAGTAGACCCTAGCTGTAAGATAAGCGAAGGCAAGTATGAGGCTAAAAGCTAATGGGTAAGTACCAAGAACAACAACTCGCCAAACTTGCCGAAGCGAGGAAGAAGAACATAAAGAACATTGCTATAATGGCGGTCATCGTCTTGGTCGGCTTTCTTGCTTTCCAAGCCCTTAGACCAGAACACAGAGATATTAGGACAGTAAGAAGCATAATACACCAACCAAGCAGAATGACATATGAAGCAATCCTAGAGGGCTACACCAATAGAGGAAGTTGGAGTAGGCACGCTTCCGCTCAGTTCATGCGAGTGGTGGAGTTTAGTGGTGTAGCCCCTAATGGCGACCGCATACTAATCCAGTTTTCTGACATTTACGGACTGCATAACAATGAGTGGATTATTGCTAATATGGAGATAAACGGTAGACAGATGGGGTCAATAGAAACTCATGCTTGGCTAACCTACGCCGCTAATGCTGTAAGGAGGAGATAGACAGTATGATGAAGAAAATACTTGCTGTGGCTACTTTGTCTATACTTCTACTTGGCTTGGTAGGTTGTAGTGTAAGTAGCGACACCCCCGAAGCTCTACTATCTCGCTTTGAGAGTGCCAACAATAACCGAGATTTACAGGCTCTTATGGAACTATACGACCCTAACGCTAGGGAGTTCATGAATGCGGCGATGAATATTGTTGGTGGGGCGTTGGGGCTTGGTAGTGGCGCGGGAAGTGCTGTGGATTCCATGCTACCATTCCTATCCAGTTCTTTCCAAAGATATGTACAGGCTAATGATGTCTTTCCTACTGTACGCCTTACTTCAACCAATGTAGTCATGAACGGCGACAATAGAGCGACAATCACATATGACGAAACGCTTATATCTCCAAATGGAAGTGAAACCACTTCCGAACAAACCATGAACGCTATTCTGGTAGACGGTACTTGGTATATAGAGGTGTCGTTGTTTCCGTGGTAATGCGTACCCACGCTAAATATGCACAAACCGCTTGAAAGGTTGCCGATTGGTAGCCTTTTTGTGTCTTGTCTTGAAAACTGTTGTAAAATCTACAACACCCTTGCAAAATAGCCCTAAAACGCACTTTTTACGCCTGTTTTACTATGTCTTTTCCCTGTCTTTTCGCTTGACTTATCACACGAATAGTTTTTGGACTATTGACAAACTCATGGTATAATATGGTTATGACAACTTTGTGCGGTCTGTAAGTAGGCAAGCATTGTTTGGGAAAGGAGAAAGTGTGTCAAAAGTAGACTATCAAATGGGTAATGACCAAAATATGTGGCACGCTGTTCTCGCAGTTCCACCACATAAACAGCCAAACAAAGTAAATCTTTAGCGGAAAATATCTGACCACTCGGCTGACGAGGAAGGTCGCCGTGAATATGAAAAACACGGCGTGGATTTCTAAGCGATGAAAATGACTCTATACGCTATTTTAGCGTATACTTACCTTGCTTACGGCATATTGACAAGTTGCCTATAGTATTGTGTTGGCTGTAAAAATAAAATATGGGTGGGGCAACTTTTTAATGAATAAGTAAAGGACATATTATGCAAAGAACATCACAACATACATAGAATCAGCCACGCCACACCTTGGCTCTTCGCTTGGGTCTTCGGGTTGGCATAAAGTCAAGAAAACACGGCGTAAACTCGAAAACAAGGAAAATGACTTATACGCTACTATAGCGTGTACACATACACGACTTCGCCTGCTAATTGCTTGGCATATTGTACAAGCGGGGAAAAATAAAATGGTGGTACAACTTTTTCGGAGGTGCTGCCATGAATGACCAACACTCCACCAAAGAGAAAATGGTGGCGGTGGCTACCGCTCCCACGGCAACGGAGGTTTTGCCCGTAATTGCCCAAAGAAAGATTGGGGGAACTACCTACATAGTATCCGCAAGTTTTAAGGAAAAGGGAGAGGGGTTGCTAGATAAAATCTGGCGACTTATAGAGAACGATGCGGATTGACCCTTCATTTTTCAACAAAATATGGTATAATGTCCACAGAGTTCTTTGCTCTATGGGTAGCTCCGAAAGGAGAAACCCATGAATCAACAGAGCGAAGACAGGGTGTTAAACCCCTGTGAACCTTACCAACAAATACCGACCTATGTGGCTGGCATGGTATTGCCCGATTACTTCACAATTCTTTATCTTCGTTTGTCGAAAGACGACCCGAAGAAGAACAAAAAGGAGGACGAAAGCAACAGTATCATCAACCAGAAGCGACTGACAGGAAAACACGCCTTTGACTACCATCTGCCTAATCCCGTCTATTTTATAGATGATGGCATAAGTGGCACAACCTTTGACAGAGAGAGCGTGCAAGCAGCACTAGGCTTTGTGGAAGAAGGTAGAGTTCCTAGTTTTGTTGTCAAAGACCTATCTCGTTTTGGTCGTAACAACGGCTTGGTTACTTACTATACCGAGCATGTATTCCCCCAAAAAGATGTCCGATTTATTGCCATTGGCGATGATGTTGACGACACAACTGGCGAGGGCGACATCAAGACTCAATTTCAAAACATGTACAACGAACACCACCCACGGGAAACCAGTAAGAAGGTCAAGGACGTTTTCCAGTACAAGGGAACGGAAGGCAAAGAACCACTAGCGTTTAATGCCCCTTATGGCTACATGAAAGACCCCAACAACTCCAAGCGTTGGATTGTTGATGAGCCAGCCGCCAAGGTTGTGAAGCAAGTTTTCCAATGGTGCATGGAAGGTTTTGGTCCGACACGGATAGCCAAGAAACTTCGTGAAGCCAAAGTAGAAATGCCCATTATCCACGCCATAAGAGCAGGACACCGTAAAGGTGGAAAAGGCGAGACTGCGCTTAATCCCTACGACTGGAACGACAGCACCGTTGTGAAGATTTTGGAACGCCGTGAATATCTCGGACATCTTGTAAACTTCAAGACATATTCCAAATCTTTCAAGCACAAGAAGCGGTTGAAGAACGACCCAAGCAAACACGTTGTCATTGAGAACGCTCACGAAGCTATTATCAAGGAAGATGCGTTTGAGAGAGTGCAACAACTTCGCAGTCATAAGCGGCGACCTTGCAATAGTGGGCGTGAAAATGTCCTTGCGGGTTTAGCGTATTGCTTCGACTGCAACAGCAAGTTGAATATGTCTAGCGGTGCCTCACAAAAAGCAGACCAAGACTACTTCTGCTGTTCGGGCTTTCGCTCAAAAAAGAAGCGGTGTGAATCTTCCCATTTCATACGACGTGTAGTATTGGAAGCGATGGTTCTTGAGGGCATACAGAAAGTTACGGCGTTCGCGAGGGAGCATGAAAGTTTGCTTATCCGAATGCTAGAAGCCCGAAATGCTACCCAGCTTGCCACCGACATGGCGACTGACAAAAAACGCTTGAGCCAGTCCGAAAAGCGAATAGGCGAACTGGACGCTGTTGTAAAGAAACTGCTTGAGAAAAACGCACTAGGCACAATGTCCGACGATATGTTTGCAAGACTGTCGCAAGATTATGAGCTAGAGCGGAAAACTTTGGAGGATGATGTGGAAACCCTACGAATGAAAATTGCCAAAGAACAGGAAGTTAGCACTAATATCCACAAGTTTTTGGCGAAAATCCGAAAGTACACAAGCATATCCGAACTGACCCCCGTAATGCTCAATGAGCTAATAGAGCGTGTAGAAGTACATGCCCGAAGCGAGCGTTATAGCAAGGGTAGCCAACACATTACCATACGCTTTAACTATGTTGGGGATATTCTCGGACTAGGTTTGCCGAATCCGCAAGTAGTTAAGAAGCAACCCGAACCGCTACTGGAAATGCAATATGCAATTCCAGTACCAAAGCAACTGGAGAAAATCCCAGTAATGTCTACTGTAAATGGTTGACCGCCTAGCGAAAACGCAGGCGGTCAATTCCATTTTTATGGAAACAAATGAAATTATGGCTTATGGCGTTTCCCCCGTCCCTGAAAGATGTTCTTTCTACCTCTCTAACCTTAATTAGATGGGCGATTTGGAAGTCGCTCAAAATTCTTGGATGTGGCACAATTTCACTCCTTTGCCGATTATTAAAATACATCACTAACACCCAATGAGCCTTGCTACAATGAGCATAAGCAAGACCAAGAACAACGCAACCAACGCTCCTTTTAATACATCTCCACTAATTGTAATATCGCCGTTGTTTTTCGCTTGGTTTCTAGTGGTTGTTACTGGTGGTTTAGTGAGCGGTTTTGGTGGTGCAGACAACTCCTGCCGCTCTTTTTGTTCTTGCATGGTTGACGTTTTGGGTTGTTGCGGTTTGGTAAATACGGGTTGCGGCGAGATGGGTTCGGGTTGCCTTGGTCGGGACAAGTCTATTGGTGGGGGTGGCTTTGGAACATCAGGTATTCTATACTCTGGCTGTTCTTTTGATTTCGTGTTCTCAATAGTTCTCTTGCTTTCTTGAGAATTATTGTCTTTATCTTTTTTGTTGAAAACTGTACTAATTGTTAATCCATTTTTTTCCATAAAAAATTCCTTCTGAAATTAGCTAATTGTGTTTAGCAGTAGCCGCCTCACAAAAAGTAAGGCGGCATTATCGCTAAACACTAACAGTTACAATGAAATGAATAGTCTATTAAGACTTAGTTGTTGTTGCAGGGTCGTTAAAGGTGGTCGAAGGGGTTAGACCACCTTTAGCGGCTTTGCCATTGCTTGCAGGGCTATCAACCCAATCGCTATCATCTGCGACACGCCCATAATTGACAATACTTCCAAAAGGCAATGTGCCTTCCTCATAGTGCCGAGTTTTAGTGTCGATATAGATGTACGGCGTTCCGTCCTCTTGTGAAACGCCTTTCTTTATAAGAAAAAGCGTTGAAAATTTATTGCCATTTCTTGAACTGTTGCCACCTACCATATATTTCATTTCGTCCTCCTTCTGCCGCACTCTGGCTGGCTGTCAAAATTTTGTTGCTCGGCACAAGGTTTCTGCTGTATAAAATCAAAAAGACAGATTGAAATGTGCCGAGTAGATACGAGTGAGCGTCTAATCGGGCATTTCAATCTGTCTTGATATGTCCATAAAAAACAAAAACGACACAGCAATTATCGATTATCCGTCAATTAGACTAGGTCAAGCTACGAGATGGCGTAGCAACCAGAATAATATGCTTGAATAATCAATATCCACTTGTCGAGTGAATATTGGAATAGTTTAGACTATTCCTTTCCTTAGATTTGTAGAGCTTAACACTACACCTTTACATGTTAACACATCTTCGGAGAAGCCGTCAAGCCTTTTTAAAAAACAAAAAGAAAAAATAAAAATCTAAAAACATCAAAATCGCCAACATATGGTTAATGCAATGATTGATAGAATTGTTGTTCATGAGCCTAATGTATCTTATGGTAAGAATCGTACTCAAGAAATCGAGATTTTCTTTGTTGGGGTTGGTAGGGTGGATATTACACAGGAACAAGAGCAACCGTAAGCACATCAAAACAATCCCGATACAGTTGCATCGTAATCAATTCAAATACCGAGGGCGGTAGCCCCGCCCTCGGCTTATCTCAAAGGCAGAGATTATGCCGATATTTCATGCTTACATATGGACTGTGACCGAAACTGCATATTGTGTCATGGAAAAATTCTATTTGCATAAAATATCCCGCCCTAATTTACATTGATTTTCTTTCCCAGTATTTCTGCTTGTCTTTCAACTTCTTTCATCACTTAGATTATAACAAAAACAGATACGAAAAACAATGCCATTTTACAACTCCGCATTTCTATCCCTGCCCCGCGCCCGTTCTGTGCCGGGGTTCAAAATGCTGTCTGCATTCTTTTTGACGATTCCATAATCCTGCGCTACTTGCCGCAGATTGCCATACTCGACACGCAAGGCGTTTTTCTTTTCGGTAAGGCAGGTATACTCCGTTTGGAGCGCGGCAGGGTTTGGAAGTTTATAGCCTGTGCCGTTTCTATCTGTACTGCTTTTACCCGTGGAATTTTTGCCCGTCGCGTGTGCCTTTAACGCTCTTGCGGCGCTTCATGGAGAATAAACGCGCTTTGATGTTCGCGTCGGTATGCGTCCTTATTCTTGGTGGCGGTTATGCCGTCAACAATAGGTTTCGTCTGCATTTTCTTTGCTCATCTGTTTTCGCTCCTCTTCATAATATTTGAACGCTATAAAAAGACCCCATCTATTGCCGCTTAGACAATGGACGGGGCCGTATTTGGTGTATAATAATCTTCTTTACTTTTGCGGCTTTGCCGCAGGAATACTACCTTTATTATTATGGCAAAAAATCAAGGAATCGCTGTTTGTCAGCATCCGTCAGTTTGCCGATAGGTGTTTTACCATCCCTTACGGCTTTTGGCAGGTCGCGGATAGCCTCGCTTTTCCCCTCATACTGAGTAGTTATGTTAAATACCGATAAAATCGCATCTTGCTGCTCTATAACCAATACCGGTCTCAGCTTGCCGCTATCCTCCCACGCAACATAGGCTATGAAAATATCAAAAACATTCATTAACCGTTTACCGCCCAGTCGTGAAGCTCGGGGTCTTTGTCCTTATCAACAATTATGTGTCCCTCAGCGTTTACCTCGACAGTTTTGCGCGGAATGTTTTGGGCTTTTACAGCGGCAATTAACTGTTCATCAAGAGAAAGTCCCGATTTAGGCTGAAATGCTATCTGCCGTTCCGTTATAATTTGCCTATAGTACATATCAATAGCTGTTGTATGGTCTAAGCCCATGCTCTCCAAAAGCTGTGCGGCTCTTTCTTTTACACCTTTGTCGATTTTCACATTCAAAGTTGATTTTGCAGTTGCCATTCTCATCACCTCAATGTTATTATAGTACTATTACATCGTTTAATACTGCTATTGTCAATACGTTGGAAGTGTTTTAGTGTGGATAAAGAGGTTTTAAACAAGACTCAAGGTGCATTATATCTTTATCGGGCATTGATTCGTTTAAGCCCAAGCCGCAGGCTTGTAAAAACAGCAAAAGATCTGCCCCGTAAATAATATCTGAAGCAGACCAAAGCCGGAAATTTCATTACTTGCTTAATATTGTGAAGAATCCAATAACATTCTAACTACGCCGCCACATTGTCTTCATATGGAGCTGTTGGGTCAAAGTCCGCACCGTTTTGAGCCTTGTCTCTTTTGAAGCCTGCGAAATGTATATCTTCCGCAACGATTTCAACAGCATAACGTGTGGTTTGCGTAGCCTCATCAACCCAACTGTGCTGCTGCAAACGGCCTACAACACATATCGGCTGGCCCTTAGTAAAATTCCTCATTACAAACTCACCTGTGGTTGTCCATGCCACAACTGTTTCTTTTTCTCTGCCCAGCACAAGGCGGTCAACAGCGATATGGAAATTAACAACGGCTTTTTTGTTTTGAGTGGTGTAATTGAGTTCCGGGTCTTTAGCAATACTGTAATTACTTATGAATAATAACAAAAAAAATAAAGAATGATAAAACTTGGGAAAACCCGCTAGACCTTGAAAAATAAGGCTTCGGCGGGTTTATTAAAGCCGTAGTACCTGCTTTTGACGGGTTGCTTTCTTTGTTTGCCGAGAGTGATAGCTTTTGGGAGTTCCTTGCAAACCTTTTGGGTATTTCCTATGCAGAGCTCGAAAATATAGGGTTGTCGGAGATAAAAGAAATCATCACGTCGCTTTTGGGTGACGAGCAGGTGGCAGCTTTTTTTACTTCTTTTACCGGAGCGGGTCAGAAAGTGACGACAGCCGAATAGTTCATAACCTTATGCGCGGCTATTGTGCAGGAGATGGCAGGGCTTATTAATTCAAGGGAGCTTTTTAACTGTTTTAGAAAACAGAGTTTGGAAGGCTTAACCGACATTCAGAGAGCCGTGAGATATTTATACATGATAAAAGCTTCCTATGGCGCAAAGCTTGGAACATTTGGTGCAAGAATCATATATATATATAAATCCTTTGGGCGGGCTTAAGGATATACAGAGGCGGCTTGAAAAGGTTGTTATTGAAAACAAGAGCTTTGATGCTATATTTGTATGATGGCCCACAAACGCTGTTTTACTGCGACCCGCCGTATTATGAAGCCGAGTCGCTTTATGACACAGGTAGTTTTGTTTTTGATGAAAGTCAGCATGTGGTGCTCCGTGATATTTTGGTCAATATTAAAAGGTAAGTTTATTCTTTCATACAACGACTGCTCTTTTATCAGAGGGCTTTATGATGGATTTAAAATCGAAAATGTCAGCCAACAGAATAACCTTGCACTGCCTAATGGAAAAGACAAGGTTTATAGAGAGCTAATAATTAAAAACTTCTAGTTCTTTATTTTTTTTGAAAGTCTGTACGGAAAGCGTAATAAATCAATTAACAATCTAATTACTAAAATGTTAATATATATTCCTAAAATATAGCCTTTATAAGGATGTTAGCATGGTAATAATTAAACTACAGAATTTAATAGAGAGTAAGGGCTGGACACAAAGCCGGCTTTCTGACGAAACAAACATAAGGCGAGCAACAATAAGTTATATGTGCAGCAACACGAGCACCTTGTTAAGGGTTGAAAGTCTCAATAAGATATGCAGGGTGCTAAACTGCAAAATTGAAGAAAATGACGAAACCAGATTGAGTCCCGCAGACCGTGAGCATATAAATTTTGAGGCGGCTTTAATCGATAAGATGATTGAAGCAAGAGAAGAAAGAGGAATGTCACAAAGGGAGCTTGCTGAAATATCCGGCGTAAAGCAACCCGCAATAGCTCGAATGGAAACTCTGAAAGCCACGCCACAAATTGACACCCTTTTCAAAGTCCTATACCCGCTTGGCTATACAATGGAGATTGTGCCGCTTGATAATAGGAAAACCGGCGTTAATTAAAAATATCCGATCCAAAGTTTAAGATGCAATATTTTGCTTTAAGTTGCCCGGCACATCGGGGCAAGTTCGAGGAGTTGACAAAGCCTGCCTAAAGCACGCTAACAAAGACGAAAAGGCCCAAATCAGAAAAAAATAGTGCCGAGGGAGGCTATCCCAGACACTTGAGCATGGGCTTTAGGTTTAGG